>FUFK010042762.1_pt1 | contig 88020 bp, 74 predicted proteins | sample 1021851 | NCBI WGS metagenome assembly FUFK01 (sample SAMEA51879418, study PRJEB19060) | metagenome
ACGTTTTTATCAATTTGTAAGGTTTTTTTAGTTGAAGTCATAATTCGTAAGCCTTTAAATAATCATCGGGTTCTAAGATGTAGAGGTTTTTAAGTGTGCGGGTGATACCCACGTAGAATGTTCTATGTAACTCGTCTCCCGATTGCTCAAGAGCCGCATTCGTAAGATCAAGCATGAGAACAACGTTTTCGGCCTCGCCGCCTTTTGTCCCATGGATTGTGGACAATCGAATACGCGGTTTAGCGTTAAATTTTTCGCCACGTCGNAGCATNGCNACGATGTAGGCACGGTCTTTGTCGGGAATCTTATCCATGGCCTCATGCCAGATCATNTCNNCNCCNACCAAGAGTCCNTGATGTGCTTGCAACGTTTTCAGATCCAAAAGCACNTCGTCGTCAGNTTCTATTTTTTTGAAGCCACGTTTGATGCGGATGTTGTTNCCTGACATGAACGAGTAAATGGCTTTGACAGCCCCTGCNTGTACGGCTTTACCTTTGCGTAGTTGCTCCCANNCATTGATNGCAACCGACATTTTTTCGGGTATGGATCGTTGGTCGTGGCCCCGNGTGAACAAGTACCCNTGCTCTTTCAAGGTGTTGGCGATTGGGTGAAGCATGTAGTTAGCGTGCGCCATAATGAGCCAAGAGCCGTGAGCCATGCTCAGTTGATTGACATCAACGATCCGTTGTACGGAACCCATCTCGTCACGGGGACGATAGGTTTTGGGAAAGCGGTGGTTTATCCGGTTTACGACTTTTTCCGCAAGCGTATGTACCGTACGTGGCACACGGTGTGATTGCTCTAGCGTTTCAGAACCGCCGGGCAAATTGATGAATTGATCTACATCTGCACCGCCCCAAACGTAAATGGCCTGATCATCGTCACCCGCGCAATACATCTTTTTTGATTTGGCATCTAGTTTGTGAGCGATGTCCCACTGTAACGGTGAGAGATCCTGTGCTTCATCCAAAAAGCAAATCTCGAACGAGGGTAAAAGAAAGTCAGCTTCCTCAATAAATTTTTGTAGCAGGTCGGTAAAGTCGAGCAGGTTGTTAGCCGTTTTGTAGTTGTGGTAACTACTAGCGACGTAATCTACCTCAAGCCACGTGTGGTTGATCTTGCTTTTGTTGTATTCCTGCCGAAGGTGGTTTTTCTTGGTGCGGGCAAGATTGATAAGCGACAGTATTGGGTGATCGCTTGTTTTGACAATTGTGTCCCACTCATCGGTGTAATTAGTGCCGTTAAGTTCAAACCCGATGACTTCCGATAGCTCTCTATATTGAGCCGCCCCCATCATTTGATGCTCTTTGACAGAGAGCAGTCTGTAAGCCAGCGAGTGGATTGTTCGGAAATAGGGTAGGTCTTTGTCAGGATCCAAGTTAAAACGCCGTGAAGCGCGATCCTTGGCCTCTGTAGCGGCCTTCTTTGTAAACGCAAAGAAACCTATCGAGCTTGAGGGCACACCGTCAGACAAGGCTCTATCTACCATGTCCAGTAACGTCGTGGTCTTGCCTGTGCCGGGTGGCCCAAAGATCCGATACATTAGAAAGGTGCCTCACCCATATTGAATTTTGCACCTTCAATGGTGGTCTCAATGTGTTGACGGTTGTCTAACGGCAGTTGCCAAACACGCACGGGCTTGCCTTTTATTTTCAACACTACGGACTCGCCGTTGATGTCGCGTAGTCGCTGGGCAATCTTGTGTGATTTGAACTCAGTAAATTTGTTTTTACGCAGGAACGCATCGAAGTCTTTGAGCCTAAAGAAGATGGAATCGGACTCGTCGTCTACCCACGGGCGTCGTAACAAGATTTCTTCACGGTCTTCTGCTCGCTGACTGTTGCCGCAGAACTCTTCAAGAAACTCGTAAAACTGACCTGTGACCGAAGCGTCCTGAGACACCTCGATAATCGCACCATCGGTCTCCGACATCTCTTTCATAAGTTGATTGATACGGCCTTCCCAGCCGCGTTTAGGAAGCGTCTGAGGCATAAAATTCAACTGTTCGATACAAGACTTCTGAAACGCTATCTGACTCAACAGTGCGTCCGTGTCTAGCTCCAAAGGCACACCATTGACATCAAGGAACCAGACGGGGGGAACGGAGTTGTATTTTCGAAGGTTGGCAATCGCCATATCAGAGACTGCCGCGCCTACACCATACTTGCGCGTGACGCACACGTCTTTGTTGCAGTACGGTTGTATCGGCATGTCAGAACATTTGAACGCGTAATCTTTTCGCTCAAGCTGTTTGACAACAATGTTGACCTCGTTGAGCGGTAACGGTGGATCGACGTAAGACATGTTGTGATGGAGGATTTCATCCTGCCACGTATCAGGGTGGGCTTTGCGTAAGTACACCCCGATATTGAACAAACCATTGTTTCTACCGCCCTCACCAATTTTATTGGCGCAAAGGGTTTGTAAACACGGAGGTCCATCGACAATGGGCGTATTGTCAATCGATTGATGTGTAAGTGCCTCTATCTGCTCTTTGGTCTGGGCGGCAGTGTCATAGAGAGTAAAAAACTCTTCAAGTGTCGCGGCACTTCCATCCGCGTTAAAGGCATACCTGAGTCCGTCTTCAGCATCGTAGTACGGTAAATTGAGAAAATTACCAACGTCGCCGCGATCAAGAAAAAGCTTAACTTGTTTCGGAAAAACTTCACTGCCACCGTAACCCAGTCCAGCCGCGATGTGATGCAATGTGTCTTGCATCAGCTTTGCGCTGATCCATTTTTTTGCAAATAAAAAACAATGAGCACCGCCCGACTTTGATCGGCAAATCACCAAAGGAAGCCCGACTTGATCGATTTTTTCGATCAATCGTTTGTGATCAAGTGGGTACTGGTCAATGTCAATGCAACCCCAAACGCATTGATTATCTTCGTTGATTGGAATTATTCCAATACTGTCGCCTTTGCCAGAAAGGTGACCTTCCCAAAGCTCCGTGGTCCGTGGGTTACGTAACAGGCTTGCTTTGCCAGTATTTTTTCCATCCGCTTTTTTACTGTCGATTCTAAAAGTGCCATACGCACTTTTAAGGCCATCAAAGATAGCCGCAAACTTAGTCGCATCAGACATAGTCTGTTCCCAGAAAGGAGGGGCCGAAGCCCCCCGTTACTTAGAATGGAACGTTATCCTCGCCAACCTCATCGTTAGCGTGTTTAACTTCCACATCCCCTGCCATTATTTGTTCGTTGAACATTTTGGCTTGCTGGTAGAAACCACCGTTATCGACCATACCGTCGAGTGAGATTTCCCATCCGTGCCACGAACCTTTGGAGTTTTCCTCAGATACGGTCTTTAGCTTGTAGACGTGGCTGAAACGTGGGGGATTGAACGGTCCATTTTTGCCCATAAGGGTACGTTGGGCGATCATGGAGTTCCACTTGCGCGATTTCTTCAACTGGGTAGATTTCATCGCAATGAGTGCAGTGCTGACCATTTCACCATCGATAACCAACACAAAATGCTGGTGCGTTTCCTCGATATAGGTGCCATTTCCGCCAACGACGTAATCACGATTGTCGTCTTTCGATCGCTCTGTTGCTGGACGTTCTTGATCTGGGGTAAAGATATTGACCGGTGCGCCGGTCCCCTGACCGCGTGGTGCCCATTCGATAAACCTTCTTTGGTACGCACAGGGAATGACCAAGATACCGTCTTTGCCTTTAAACGTTTGATTAGTGACAGTGTTCAAAATGTCACCAGCCTTAGCGTCCTCAAGATCGTCAAGCACTGGGTCTTGACGACTCAACACTTTCAGAAACGGTAATGCAAGATCTTCTTGCCCTATGTTTTCAAGACCCTTACCGGCGTCCTCCTCAAACATCGAAGCGTCGAATGCGACGATGCCTTTGTCTTCTTGCACAGCTACTTCTGCCTTAGCCATGTTATTTTCCTCGCTTGATTGTTGCACGTTGACCGACAAATGCGCCGAACAGTTCCATCGGGAATTCTTCCCCCTGTTCCACGCGCTCTTTTACCCACGCTTTCAGCGTGCTTGGATGCACATCCGTTTTTTGTTCCGGTTGGAAGCCAAGCTTTTGCGCGGTTTCCATGAAACGGTAGGCCGCTCCATCCTCTCCACGACCAAAATTGCACGCCACCGTGTTTTTGATAATGTCTCCGAAATCGTTATCGCGGAGCCATCCGAACGCGGCAGGTTTGTTTTCGGCTTTGATGTGTGCGCCGTACGTGGGTCGGACTTCAAGTTTCGATCCGTCCTCCAACTCAAATTTGGTGATGCCAAATTCAAGCAGAAGCGCTGGTAGGTCTTCATCGGTGAGTTTTAACAGTTCACGTTTCTGTTCTTTGAGCTTGCCTTCAAGTTCGGCGATCAACGCCTCTTTGTCTCTAACAGCACGCGCAAGATCCGCAACTGATTGCAGTCCGCCGTCGGTTACCTTTTCGACGTTGGAAGCCCCGGACTGAGTGTCAGCTTCCATGAAATCCAAGAGCACATCGCTCATCTCTTTCTCCTCTCGTGGTTAGGCCCGTTGTTTTTGGGCTGGAAAGAGAACATATCATAGGATATATTCTTATATCAAGCGTGGGAGAAAAAAATGTTTGAGTTTAAGACAGAGCCGTATGAACACCAGAGAGAGGCGTTTGATCACTCGTGGCAACGTAGATATTACGCGCTTTTTATGGAAATGGGTACGGGTAAAAGCAAAGTCACAATTGACACAATTGGCGCTTTGTTCGAAGAAGGCGAGATAGATACCGTATTGGTGGTGGCACCAAAGGGCGTTTTCGACAATTGGGTAAAACAAGAGATACCACGCCATTTACCAGACCGTATCGCAAGGTCCGTGGTCCGTTGGCAACCCAACTTTACCAATAAGTTTAAAGACCAGTTACGTAAAATTGCTGTGCCTGCGGAGCGAAAGCCAGAACATCTGAACGTGCTTGTTATGAACACCGAAGCGTTTAGCACGGACAAGGGTACAAACGTGGCGATGAAGTACCTGCGCAACAACCCTCGTAGTTTTATGGTTGTTGATGAAAGCACCACGATCAAAAACAAAGGGGCCGTTCGCACCAAAAATCTTGTAAAAGTAGGTAAGGAGGCGATGTATCGCCGCATTTTGACAGGCTCGCCCATATCAAAATCACCAATGGATTTGTACACGCAGTGTGCGTTCCTTGATGACAGGGCTTTGGGTTTCGCCAGCTACTACAGCTTTCAATCGCGATATGCCGTGGTCCGTCGTCGGACGTTAGGGGCACATAGCTTTCAAGAGATCACGGGATATCAACGCCTAGACGAACTTGGCGACAAGTTGGATGAGTTTAGTCTGCGTGTTTTGAAGCAGGACTGCCTTGATTTACCGGACAAAGTGTATACGAGACGAGAGATCCCACTAAGCATAGAGCAAAAAAAAGTGTACGTGCAGATGCAGGAGTTTGCTTTAGCAATGTTGGAGCGCGGAGAATTGTCTACAACGCAGTCTGTCTTGACGCAGATCATGCGCCTACAACAAATATGCTGTGGCTTTCTTCAACCAGACGAGGGTGACATACAGGAAATCAAAAACAGTCGCATTGAAGAGTTGCTTAACGTGGCCGAAGAGACTCAAGGCAAAGTCATTATCTGGGCAACGTGGTCCTACGACATACGCCGCATAGAGGACGCGCTACGCAAGCGGTACGGCAACGACAGCGTAGCATCCTACTATGGCGAAACCGACCAAGATGATCGACAAAATATCGTAGAGCGTTTTCAAGACCCTTCTTCCAATTTACGTTTCTTCGTGGGACAACCTCGAACAGGGGGTTATGGCATCACACTCACCGAGGCCAACACGGTTGTTTATTTCAGCAACAGCTATGACCTTGAGATTAGGCTTCAGTCAGAGGATCGTGCACACCGAATAGGCCAGCAGAAGAGCGTGACCTATATTGATTTTGTGTGCCCTGACACCATTGATGAAAAGATCTTACAGGCGCTACGTGACAAAATTAATCTTGCAGGCACTGTTTTGCGAGAAGATGTTGCGGGGTGGTTAGCCTAAGCTACCAATACCCCCGCGAATCATCTGAGAAGCCTCGTCCTCTGGGAACAACGCGGCGTATTGCATGCGCTGTTGAGGGTTGGGTCGAGCTTGTTGTGGTGCCCTTTGTATCTGTGGCAACGGTGGTAGCTGGACCAAAGGCTCGCTGGGCGTTGGAGGAGGGGCCGGTACAGGGGCTTCTTCAACAACGGGTGCTGTTACAGCCTGCTCTATGTCTTCTTCAAGTTCACGAGCCGTGGCCGCACCGCCGCGACGTGTGACATCCAAACCTTTTTTCTTGAAGTAATCAGTGACCCTGTTAACTAGGTTGAGCTTTTCTTTTTCAGAAGCAGGCTTCTTAAGATACATAGCCAACAGTTTTGGATCTCGAATTAAGTCCAGCATTACATCCATTTGCAGAGCCAAAGGTATGTTGGCGAATACCTCGCGCATGGCTTTAGAACCAGCACCTGCGGCAACCAGCGACTGGTTTCCACCACCCAATATATCTGAACCCATCGTACCTAGCTTGGCACCAGAGATACGTAAGAAAAGGTCAAATACAGGGCCTGAGTTTTCGGCTAACTGATCGATCGTACCCGCGTTAAGACCTGCTTCGTATTTGATCATTTCGCGAAGCATAGAATCTAAATTTTTAGCCTCTACATCGGACATCAAGCCTTTGTTTTTCATATAGTCAAGCAGACTTACGCCATCTGTACCTGTGCCTCGAATAGGGTCGGTAAGACTTTCCCACATGGCGGATGGACTAAATCGTGTGCCAGTCGAACCACCTTTAGTCATTACCCATTCTAAAATTGCACCTTGCAACGCCTTTTTTGCACCGGATTGCTCTGCTTCCGGCGCTCGCATAGCTACACGGGTCAAATTATCTAACGATTTAAGTGGCGCTCGATTACCCGCAGACAAAGCTTGAGATACGGCAAAGACGGGGCTTTCGGCGTTCTCGCCTAACAAGTTTTGAAAGTTTACTTGGCGACGAATTTTAGCTTCTTTTTGCTTGTTGTAAGTTGCAGTACGGTTCAACAAAACTTGCGCTGTGTTTAAATTTTCCAAATCGCTACGAAGCGCAGGGAACATGTCGAGTAACTCTGAATGGTCTCTTATCCAGTCGTACAAAGCTTTTTCGTTTATCTTTCCTGTCGCAGTAGGGTCAAGGGCCTTGGCCCGTGCACTACGAAGCATGGCTTCATACACCGTATCGATGTTAGCCATCGTTTGTTCAGCGCCTTCTAGCCCCTCATCTGCCGCAAATTGAGCTACCTTTTGTAGGTCGCGAATACGCATCAAAGTGGGGTCTGCCCCGCCTCGAAGTAGACGGTCCATCAATGTTTCTACGGGAATCCGTTCAGCACCCGTTCGTTGCGTAGCAAGAACATCCCCGGTAAAAGCTCTAGTGTAGACATCGTTCAAAGCTTTAGAAAACTCTCTTGCCGCAGTGTATGCCTGAGAGATGGACTCATCTGGAATACGTTGTAGATCCTCCAGTATGGCTTCTGCAAACTCTCCAGCTATTCGAGCAGAGTTGTTTTTACCTTGTGACCGTAAGGTACGAGCGAGTTCAGTCGCTACACTGCGCATGTCTACCAATTCTGTGGAAGACAGTGTCGCATCCATCATGGTCTCAAAGCCTTGCGACTCTTCAGCTTTACGGTTCACAAATTTGTTTAAAGGCGCGAGGTCCGCGATTATTAGTTCCTGTTTTTCTGGCGTGCTAGGAAGTCGTGACCATACATCTATAAAGGCCGGACGCTCTGCGCCAAACATGTCAATGGTATACTCAGGAATGGCCTCCCAAAGCTGTGTTTCTTGATCACGTGCTTTTCTTAACTCTGCTGACGCAATGTCATACAAAGCCTGACCAAGCTCTGCATTTGATCGCTCATCTTCGCCACCCACTCGACGGTAAGCCTCTAAAAGGTTTTCTGTTCGAGTAGAAAGCCGTTCGGTCAAACCTGCGTTAAATAAGTCATTAAGTGTTTGAGCAGAAGCTTCAAGAGCCTCTCGATCGCCCGACTGAGACATCAATAAAACTTGTGCTCGAATAGACTCAATGGCGGATTCTGCCGCCGCCGCACGATCCGCACCTAAACGAGGTGCGATATTTTCAAGGTATTTTTCAATAGCCAGCAACGTGGGACTTCCGGCTTTTGCACCGGCTGTTAACTCGATAGGATTACCGGCTTCATCACGTAAAGCGCGGCCCGTGGCCTCTAGTTGCTCAATGATGAAGTCAACATCTTCGCCACTGCCCTCTAACAACAAGCGAAGACGATCTGTGGCCTTTTGCAATCGTTTTTCTTTAACACCTGACACAACAGCGCGTATGCCACCTTGATCAAACCGTCTTTTCACATCTCTGAAAAAAGGACCGATCTGATCGTAATTTTTAAAAAGGGATATGCCACCCCGAACTACTGAGGGAAGTACTAAACCGGGAGCAATACCACCGACTGTTTCTGAAACAAGTCGTGGTATGGTCTCACCTTCATATTTTTCTTCAGCAAATCCCGCACCTACTGTAGCGCCTGCACCAAATCCTGCTTCCGCTGTAGCGGTAAGTAGTGGGTTTTTTCGAGCTTCTTCGGCTGTTTTAGACAGCATTCTTTCAGAGCCACGAATAAAACGAAGTTTACGAGTACCTTGACCACCGGTTCGTAAAGCCTCCTGCATTGCAGGTGAAGTAATGGCCTGCATCGCCGCTTGGTCACCGCGATAAGCTTTAGAGGCTAAAGGCACAACCTCGTCGTTCATCTTCGCTAGATTGTCTAAATACTGCGCGGCCCCGAAATTTACATTTTTGGAAATCGCCCAAGGCGTAGCAAAAAAACCTGCAACGGTCGCCGCAGTTTTACCCATTTCCTCGTCAGCCGCAGTACCGGGAAGAATAAGGTCTTCTTCGCCCATTAACTTTTCTTGAAAATAATCTACAGCACCCTGACCGCCAATAGCCCCAACCAAAGTAGTCACAATAGGCACGCCAAATTTAAGCGCAATAGTGGGTGGAGTAACGGGTGGTACGCCTGCGGTCATTGCGGTACCTAATTTTGCCCCAGCAACAGCCCCACCAAAAGCACCTACCTGACGTGGCGTTTCTTTTTTAAACCCTTCTCCAAAAGATCCTTCTCGAATAGGTTTGCCATCAGGGTTTACAAGAAACGATCGGATAATATCTACGTCACTAAGTGCCCGTTGATCTGGCGTGAGTTCGGCAGTACCTTCCGTTAATTCGAAAACAGTAGCGGTTCCGTTACGCAGGCGAGCATAACCGCCCGTAAAATACTCCGGTTGCTCTTCTTCCAAAGCCGCCGCAATCTCCTGAGCTAAAACAGGTATAGCCTTGTTTGACCCGCCCAATTCCCTTACAAAAGCATCTAATTCGTCTTGCGACAAAGTAATGGGCGTAGGACCTGACAAGATGTCATCGTCATCATCTACCATTAGTTTTTCCTTAAGGCACCGCGTAAGGCATTAACTACGCCTTCTTGATTAGCACTGGTGCTATATTGATCCGGAACTGTTTGCAAAAGTGACAACAGGCGACGTAGCTCACGGTTGTTAGCTTCAATGTCTGGAATTAGATCGGATGAAACGCCACCAGCCATTTCAGAAAGGTTGCGATACAACTGACCTTTTGCAAGACGTTTCAGTTCGATTAGCTTGTTAGCCTCTGATTCAGGATCTCTTAAAATAGCATCTGGGTCCGGGAACAATTCCGCTACATTTTCCATTTCAGCAACAGGGAATCGTGGGTTTACAACAAGTGCAGAACGCCCTAACACACGTATTCCACGCAAAGCTTGTCGTGCGGATTGTGTTTCTAAATCGCTTGTGAAGGGTATGCCAAAGCCGCCTAGCGTATTTGTTACAAAAGCAGAAAACGCCGCGAAAGGACCGGTTCCTTCTAATGCCGCTTGCATAGCATCTTCTGTGGTTATGTTCAGCAGTGAATTTAAATCAGCTTGCTCTTGTGCGGTTAACGCTACCGCATTAACCGTACCGTCATCATTACGTGATCCGCCCTTAGCGTTGTTTGAAATTACAGCAGTATTAAACTCTTCTTCAGTAGCATCTGGTGCGACACCTAAAGCTTCACGAAGTTCCATAGCCGCTTTCTTACGCTTGTTCAGCGTAGTAATGACTTGATATGTAATGGTGTCACTTAATGGAGCGGCACCCGCAGGCATGGGCACCGTGTTACCATCATCATCTTGATACGTACGACCACCATCGAAGCTTAAGTAATTATCACCGTTAATTAGGTAAGCTTGTGCAGTTTTTGCACCGGGGTCCGTGGCGATTGTATTAATGCTAAATACATCACCGGTCGTGGACGCCGCATTAGCGGTAGACGCCTTATTAACAGCCTCTTGACCTTCTGGTGTGTTTATATCAACAAACTCACGTGTGTTGGTTTCAAGGTTAGTCAAAACTCTGAAGTTAGCCTTACCACTGTCCGCCGTTGGCTTTTCATACGGCATAGCACCATTATCTAGCGCTTTTTGGTAATCAGAAAACCCGGCTTGAGTATCAATATTAAAAGCCTTTACTCCACCTTCCGGCATCGTTAAAAGCTTTGCCTCAGACTTAAAAGACGTTGGATCTAAAAGATCCTTTGCCAGAGTCGCACCAATGGTCTGTTTGAAGTCTTGCGCCCCTTGCGCTTGTTTCATAGCTGTTTCTAAGGCCGTAGCTTTAAGCGCTCGATCTGTCGCACGACGCTCCGCCTCCCGTGCACTAATTTGTGCAGGTAGCTGAGATGCCGCCGCCGCAAGCTGAGATGCAAAAGGTTGACCCGCAACACTTTGACCACTTCTAGGATCAACGCCTGCCGCTAAATTCAAACCCGCTTGTGCAATATCAAAAAAGGTATCGGCGCGTCTAGCTTGCCGTGCCTCCTCATCGTCACCCAATATTTTTTGGTACATGGGTAACAAGGATTCATAGTAACCCGCAACGGTCTCTGCGCTAGGTGGTTTGGCTAGGCTACCAAACGTTTCCATGATGGTGTTTATACCAGCTATACCAGTGGGAACCGTGCCTGAATCGTCAGATCCTTTAGCTAAGTGAGCAACGGCCCCGCCTTGGTTAAAATTTTGTGGAGCAGGAGCCTCCGAAGCCCCTGCCATCATCAAACTACCTACGCCTTGACCCATATCAGTGCCGCCCATGTCAACGTCACCAACCATTTGTTGCATCAATTGTGCAATGCCCGTGCCCATTGCGCCTTCTTCAGTCATCATGATGGTGGGCTGTACAAGTGCAAGAACTGTTTCAGGCGTCTGACGTGCATCTGCCTCACCTACAAACCCGGCAAGCTCTTGGTAACGTGCTTCTAGCGGTTGCTCGTTGCCTCGAATGGCGTCAATGACCTCTTTGGGCGACTCTGCTTGGTCAAGAGACTGCATGGTGCCTTCAAGGTATTGTTGACCAATTTGGGCACCTGCCGCTTCTGCCTGATCAACGGCCATCATGGTCTCGTCAGGCATCATCTGCGCTGGACCACCCATCTGCCTAAATAATGGTCTGTCTAAGGTGTTCATTAAAATAGCCCCTGTACGCCTTTTGCGGCACTTAATCCTGCAATACCTAACCCAGCAATTTGTTGTGCAACACTAGGGTCTGGACTTTGTGTCATGGTTGTAACGGATTGAGAAGACGGTGTGCCACGATAAATGTCACTCAAAAACGAATATTGTTGGTATGGGAACTGTTGTCGTTGCAAGTTACTTTGCCGTTGAGCATCCAAAATAGCTTGTTGCAAGACTTGCTCCTGACCACCAAGCGCCGTAAGCCGTTGTATGTCAGTACCCTGTAGTTGTTGACCTAACTGACCCAATTGCGCTTGTTGTTGACCTATGGAAGCTAGTTGCTGTCCTGTTCTTGCGCCTTGTCCCGCCAATTGTCCGAACTGCTGTCCAAACTGACCACTAGCCTGACCCAGTGCAATCATCTGGTTTACATCCTGCTGACCAAGCTGTCCAAACTGTAGCCCAAGATTACTAAGATCCTGAGCGGCTTGACGACCTAACTGGGCACCTTGCATGCCTAATTGGGCACCTTGTAAGCCCATCTGACCCGCTTGCTGTGCTCCCGCAAGACCTAAACGACCTAACTGTTGTGCTGTAGCCGCTTGCTGTGCGGCGCTTTGCAAACCAAGTGTTCCGGCCTGCTGACCTGTTTGTGCCTCTAGGCCACGCGCTTGTAGACCAAGTGCGGCGGCTTGTTGCGCGGCGGCTTGCTGTGCCTGTGCACCACGTAACCCAAATTGGCCTGCTTGCTGTGCGGCAGAAAGGCCCATTTGGCCTGCTTGCTGTGCGGCGGCTTGACGTTGTTGCGCCGCTCGCATTCCTGCCTGCAATGCTTGTTGCTCTGCCGCAAGACCTAACTGAGCACCTTGTAAACCAAGAATACCGCCTTGTTGTGCCGCTTGACGTTGAGCCTGCGCCGCTGATAACGCTGTTTGAGCACGTTGCTGTTCAGCAGACAAGCCTAGCTGACCGGCCCGTAGTCCAAGTGCACCCGCCTGCTGTGCCGCTTGTTGCGCCTGCTGTGCCGCTGTCAAATCAAACACTCCGGCCTGTTGTGCCGCACCAATGCCTAACTGTGCCGCTCGTTGTGCCGCCTGCTGTTGCTGTTGTGCCGCTGTCAGCCCTAATACGCCCGCTTGTTGTGCGGTTTGTGCGCCAAGACCGGCGGCTTGTAAACCTAATCGTGCGGCCTGCTCCTGAGCACGTGCGGCCTGTTGGGTTCCTGCAAGACCCGCTTGCGCCGCTTGTTGTGCGGCAGATGCACGAAGTTGAGACCCTTGAAGTCCTAAACCAGCCGCTTGTAACGCCGCTTGTTGCTCACGACCAGCTACATCCATGCCTAAGCCAGCCGCCTGTTGTTGTGCTTGAAGAGCGGATGCAATGCCTTGCTGACCTAACTGACCTGCAAGTTGAGCACCTTGCTGTTGTCGTCTACGAGCCGCTTCAAAGGCCGCTTGCGCTTGTTGGGCCGCTTGACCAAAACCTGCTTGTCGCATTTGAGCCGCTGTCCGCGCTTGTTGCTCCAACACATTTCGTTGAAGCTCTTGCTCTGCAACCGCTTGACGTGATCCACCGAAGGCACCACGACCTACGGCCTGTGCACGTAAACCTTGACCGGCAATATCACCTTCACGTCGGATATCTTGTAAAGCTTGCTGTACAGCCGCTTGTTCAAAAGGATTGAAGAAAGCACCTACTTGACTGCCGGGATCAAACTGAGCGGCACTGCCTCGAAGCCCTCTTTGAGCTTGACGAGCTTGTTGCAAAGCACCTTGTCCTAAAGCACCAAAGCCTGCGGCCCCTTGAGCCGCAACATCTCGCGCTGTGCCTAAAGCACCCGCCAAACCAGCTTGGCCCGCACCAATTTGTCCAGAAGCGTCTCGCACAGCCTGTGAAAGATCTGTTCGGGCCATGCCACCAATTTGCTGGGCACGTGATGCGAGGTCCGTGAGGCCTCCACGACCTAACGTAGCCTCAAGAGAGGCTCTTTGAGCCGCTTGCTGTAATTCAGGTATCGCACCTTGTGCCGCCTGTGCCGCTTGTTGTCCCGCAGACAAAATACCCGTCTGTCCAGCACCGGCTTGTCCCAACAGGCGTTGAGCCGCTGTTTGAGCCGCTTGACTGGCTTGACTTGCACCACCAAAGAGGCCCCGTTGAGCCGCTTCAGTTTGACTTGCAATACCCGCTTGTTGTTGACCAAGTCCTAAATCAGCACGTTGTGCCGCAAGATTTGCGGCTTGCACACCGCCAGACAAACCTGCTTGCGCTAATTGAGCCTGACGAGCACCCTCTTGCGCTCTAGCCCCTAAACCTAAACGACCAAATTCAGCTTGTCTTGCGGCCTCGTTTGCCGCTCCAAATAAATCAGCACGTGCTTGCCCTGCCGCACCCGTAAGACCCGCTTGCGCTAGTCGCGCTTGCTGTGCCGCCGCTTGGCCTGCGCCTAAAATACCTGTAGCACCGCGACCTGCCTCAGTCAACGCACCTTGGGCCGCACCACCTAGAATACCTTGTGCCCTAGCCGCTTCGTCTGCCGCTACCTGACCGGCGGCACCTAAACCTTGTTGACCCAATTGCGTAGCCGCTTGAGTTTGTTGTGCTGTACGAGCTAAATCTTGACGACCAATGTCAGTGGCATCAAAACCCAACGCCGTGGCTTGTCGAATACCTTGTTCTGCCGCTTGACGATAAGTCTCAGGTGTCAGTCGTTGCGCCGCCGCTTGTTGAGCCGCTTGTTGTAAAACATCTTGCCCTGCACGGGTGGCACCAAACGCCTCTTGTAATCCACCCAGTCCTACGTCTTGAGCCGCCATGGCACCTTGGCGCGTAAGGTCTGTAGCGCTTTGCAAGAAAGGTTGGAAGGTGCCGATGCCTTGTTGAGCTAATTGAGCCGCCTGCTGTTGCATGGGCGAAAGGCCCGCAACTTGGAAAGCTGGTGGCATCCCTTGTGCAACAGGTTGACCTGTTACAGGGTCAACACCTGTAATTTGCCCGCTTATGAACCGCTGTACATCCTGAAGCAAACCAAGGCGGTACGCCTCGATCTCAGGGTTTTCTTGTACTATCTGACGTGTTGTTTCAACTGCCACGGATAGCACCTCCTTCAAAGCGGTTCATTATTTCATACATTCGTCGCATGCCCGCTTCTCTATCACCGTTGCCTGCGCCTCTTACAGCGCGTGCTGTCATGACAAACTCACCATCACTTAACATGGCAGGGATATCATCTGACGTTTCTGTGCCGGGGCCAGATATAGCGCCGTTCATTCTTGGAAACGCTACATCACCGCCGTTTGCGGCATATCGGAAGACACCGGGTGCATACATAGCTCTGTTCTGCTCTAGCAAACTTAAGCCTGTAGCACCGCCGTAAGGATCAGGCAAAGGTTGCACTTCAGGGGTTTCAAAGCCACCTGCGGCACCCATCAGCCCTGTAATACCAACAGCGGCAGGTAAATACCTTCTAGCTAAGTTAGGTCCAGATTCTGAAGCTAATTCAGAAGCAAGCTTGCCAAAATCAATATTTGACTCACTTAAAGCCTTTGGACCGAATTGTTTACTAAACTCTGCTCTTAAATTTTCTGCTGTGTAATTTTCAGGCAAAAAAGCTTGACTCATGTTATCTAAGAAAGCACTAAAATTACCTTGCGTAAGATTAGAAAAACCTTCGCCAAGGGAACTAAAAAACCCTGTTGTATTTTCTAAAGTTCCACTTCCAAAGCCACGATTTATAGCTTGTTGTGTGCTAGTTGGGGCAACAAGATCCGCCGAAGCTTGCGTTCCGACTTGACTAGTCGCTTGTGCTGGTGTTCCAGAAGTAATGCCTAAATCAGCTAATTGTTGAGGACTAGCTCCAGTTATTGAAGGGTCTATTCCCAAATTACGTAATTGTTGCGAACTTTCTGTGAGTTGTCCCAACATACGTTGAGTAGGATCTGCCGCTAAAGAAGGGTTAATACTTGATTGACCTGCGGCATACGCATCTTGAACTGCTTCAAATTCTGCCAAACGAGCAGCTTCTTGACCGACACCTACGGGAGGCAAAGCGCCGGAGGGTGGTGAGGGTGGCGTAGGAGCACTAAAATCAGTAGGCTCTATGTTAAGAAACTCTTGTTCTGAAATAGGTGGCGTGCCACCTGTAAGCCTTGGATTAAGTTCAAAAGGGTTTTCTCCGGGGCCGATATTTTCTGCACCCGTAATCTTGCCGCCAATGTAACCCGCCGCTCCACCAACGGCGGCGGCTTTTAACACGTCTTTTAAGTTTCCGCCTTGTATAGCTGTACCTAAACCAGAGCCAATTGCGCCTTGAAGGACAGTGCCCATGCCCGGAAACACAGCATTTAAAGCAAAAGGTAGTACGACAGGCGCAATCTTTTTGAAAACCTTTACTACTTTTTTTACTGCTTTCTTAACACTTTTAAAAAGTTTTTTGATGAAAAACTCAGGCTGACCGGTAACAGGGTTGATAGAGTTAAGTTCGCTACCAACAACATAGCGCTCTGGTTCAAGGCCCATGTCCCGCATTTCTTTGAATAACTTGGCCTTGAGCCGTGGGTTCAGGTCCAAAACCTGTGCAGGAATAACCGTTTCGCCCTCTGCGGCGTGGACCATGTACTCATCTTCGTACCGTCCATATTGGGCAAGCTTGTCTGCTACTTGTTTTACCCCAGCTATACCCGTCTCTGGGATGTGACTGTCATTTGTGGCTTCAGCCCACTCGCCTGTAGTCGCTGTAAGAAAAGAAGCAAGACCGCCCTCCGGAACCTCAAAAGGTTCGGGTTGTGTATAGTCTTGTGCTATTGCCGCCATGTGTCATACCTTTCGTGAAGAGCCTATTTAGGTAGTTGTTACGGTCACCGTACCAACTGCGCTAGAGGCCGCGACACCAGCGGGATGCGGCTTATGCGAAAGTGTTATTTTCAGGATCCCATCTTGCTGAAAAATAGCGCCAACTTCAAGCCCTGAGTCAGAAGTTGGTAAATCCGTTAGGGTTAAATCAGTAGCGCGAAGATCTCCGGGGTTGTTTAACTGCTCTAAAAACACAGAAAACGACTGCACCACTGAGGCCATATACGATTGATCGTACATCTCCGGTGGCACCGGAAACTGTGGTCTGACAAGACGACGTGAACTCATTAACGTCTACCATCAGGTCTTATATCAAGACGTGGGCTACCCAAACGCCACTTGACACCCAGTTCATCACCATCAATACGCAAAGCCAAACTTCTACCACGTAACCGTATATGCGCTTGTTCAGTAAATTGTTCCACAGGGACAGTGGCACTTCGAACGATGTCACTAGTAGAGGTAGTACTGTATGCGGTACCGGGAAAATTTCTAGTTTTTACAACAAAATCAACAGAGGGCGACGTCGCTGTAGACCCATCAAACGTTATATCTGGCACCAATCTACGAATAAATGCAAAATTATCACCGTCACCTATGTCAATCTGGCTTGACTCAATAAAGCTGGTGATGGCTGAACTAGGTACGGTGCTACCATCATCAACATTAAACTCATGGTTGAAAACATAACGGTCGGTGCCCGTGGACCGTGGGTAACTATTGATGCCACGGTCTACCCATGCAGTGCGAGCTAATGTACCAAAGTACCAGATTTTTTCTTGATAGTTGTATATGACATATCGATCAATTTCATCTGAACTAGAGGACGGATAAAACCACCAAACCTCATTATACGATGAATTCAAGGCCGCAAAGACTTTCTCTGCCTGAGCATCATTGAAATCATTAAAAACATACGATCGGACAGTGCACGGTAGTTTTTGAACTTGACCGCTGTACACATAAAAATCCTCAAGACCCATCCAAAAAACCGTGTCGTCCACAGCTTTTGCGGCATTGGGTGCCATGATCGTAATGTTTTCAGAAATAAGATTTACGCCAAACGTAAAGGGTGGGCCTAAAAACTGCATAGCGTATACCGCAGTATCGGTGTACACCAAGATTTGTTGACGTGTCTCTACAGCAGTAATAATTTCGGATCCTGAACCTAGCCTCAAATCACCTGCTGTGTTGGTAGCAGTAGATTCCCATACTGTCGGATCTTCTTGGTCACTAAACCTAATCAACATCGGGTCTTGCACACCAACATTACTTTGAGAATCACAACCAAACACAATGACGTGTCGGTCACGATCTGATACTAAAACACCCTTTGCAATTGTAGGTGTTGTGCTATCCGCACCAGCTCTATCTGACAAAGCCACCGCACGTTGATACGGCAAACTGCTTGTACTTTTATCCCAGTAAAAAATACCACCGTCACGAACGTTGATAATTAGATCTTCCCCAAAATTATCATGTGACCATAGTCGCAAAATATCAGTGACCGCTGTCAAAGTAGCGGTACTGCCCCATGTGCCACGGCCCCATACACCAGCGCCCCAACCAGAACCCGCAACAGAGGTATCCAAGCCTACGTTTATTTGGTATTTGCCAACCACAGAAGAACCACCATTACCTGTATCACTGGAGTTTGCAGTAACGGTAGTGCCACTAGTGTCCTTAGCTGTGATTGTAAAAGAGTTCGCACTAGGTATCGTAACTATTTGATATTCTTGATTTAAAACATCAGCGGTAATATTGCCGCCCAAAGAGGCCGCACCACTAAAAGTCACAAAATCATTAGCCACAGCGCCATGGGCATTGTCTGTAACCGTAATGGTTGAACTGCCGTTTGTTGCGGAAAATGTAACATCACCCGCTGAAGTGGTTGAGCGTAAAGGGGTGATGTCATTATACCCACCACCCTCTTCAATGTAGTATTTAAGATGTGTACCCACGCCCATAAACGACGTGCCATCTAAAGCTTTAAAAGGTTTTAGTCCGCGAGCCGTGCCTAGAAATTGACTATTAGATACTCGTTCCCATCCGCCAATACGCTCAGGAACACCCTGTCTAAAACGGATTTTATCGCAATTAAACCACCCACCCTCATTAGTGTATGAAGTGGTGTCCCTGACAATGCCGGGCCTAAATTGCAATTTAGTCAAAGGCATTTGTAATTACTCAGGATAGTTGCCTGTGCGTATCATCGCACAAACTTCTTCTGCTCGCGAACCTACTTGTTTCGCCCATCTTGAGTCCATAAACTCATCAGCCGCTTTGTCGTAATCACCTACTGACATGGCTGTCAACGCGTTTCTAAAGCCAAGTAATCGAGTCATTCCTAAGTTGAAACACAAATTGACAAGTGCGTCTTGTCGCACAGAATCTATTTGAGAGAACCATGGAAAACTAATAAGTTCTTGCTTACAACGCTTTATGTCGTTTTCAAGTAAAAACTCAATTTCATCAATAGAAAGTCCAATACCACCGTCTTCATCAATGTTACGCCCTACACCAACAGTGGTCATATTTGCAGTACACTGATACGCGTGTGTTCTAACCCCTTCATGGCGCTTTAACTGTTCTATTAACTTGCTCATTTGGACCCCGACTTACTCGCACCAAAATAAAAGCTTACCACAGAAGACACGATGCCCCCGAGATAACCCAGCACCAAGTTAACGACATTGAGGTCGTTGTCATCAGCTGGCTGGACAGTGACAAGCAAAACATACCCGCCAAACAACAAGATAGATAAAAGCGCGATCGCTCTTGCGGTCCAATCTTCAGAAAAAGATTCTCTAGCATTTTGTATATCCTTTGTTTCTAAAGCAAATACATCAACCTCAAGCTCTTTCATCCTGACTTCAAAGTCAAGTTCAGCTTTTTTAATTTCAGCTAACTGCTCCGGTGTAGCTTGTGCCAAAGCCCTTTCAATTTTTTGCGGTACAGGGTCACAACCCAGCACATCTGCGAGCATAGATGCCGCCGCGCCACCTACAGGTCCACCGAGAGCGGCACCTAGCGTCGGTGCCAGTGAACCTACTAACCCTTTTACTTTGTCAAAGTTCATCTAAAATACTCCACTGCTCCGAGACAGGCTATGATGAACGGATACATAGCGAAAAGCATTCGTTCAATTCTATTAAATCGTGCTTGGCCTTGCTCCAAACGTCTTTCAATCATTTCCCGCATGAGCTTGCATTCAGCCTCATGGATCTCAATACGCTTCAATGCTTCTTCTGCTACGTCCATTATTGGTCCGCCAACGGGTTGTCGAGTGCCCTCTGCACCAATGCTTCAAGCCGCTCTTCTAGGTCTTTAATGTCTTGATCTTGTGATGTGCGGAGTTGATCCCGTCGTGTTTCAAACCGATCCTCCGCCGCATCGATCACCTCACGTACTTCCGATTCCACGTTGTCCATCGCATCGCGTAACTCGCGAGTCGTACTTCTTACCAAATCCTCTGTGCGATCAGCTTGCTGTTCTATCCGCAAGATATCATCGCGCAAGCCGTTCTTAATGTCGCGAGAATACTCAACTGCCTCTGTCACTTTGGTATCCATCACTTCCATCTGCTGTTGATACGCGCCCAAGTCTAGATTGGCGATTTCTTCGACCTTCTGATACATCAAAAAGCCGCCATACAACGCACCACACAAACTGCTTATAACTCCCAAAGCGGCAATGCGCGCACCCCAAGACATTCGAGACACATGGCTTGTGACCATTTTGATTTGGTCATCAATGTCCTCGCTCAATTTTCAAACTCCGCATCATTTGAAGCGATACGGCGGAGATTTTCTAATTCGCGTCGCAACTTCAACACTTCAAGTTCTTTTTTTTCAAGCTCTAACTTATACAGCGCGTTACAGTTGATTCGCTCTTCTGGGCCATCCAGCGGGATAACGATACGTGCATAAACGCCAATGTCTTTTCGTTGCTGACTAAGCGGATTGTAGCCATCAAAAGGATCGTCAACGTCGTTGATGATCCCTGTAACTCCAAATTCTATGTTTGTTCCACCACCGATTGCGTTGGAACAATCTAAGTCTCCCGCTCTAAACTTGTCCGATTGATAACTTGTTGGGCCACTCGGTAGCTGTAAATTCAAAGAGTTGTTTTGTGCAACAGCGCTCATGCAGAAAAAAGGCAATATCAAGATTAGTCTTTTCATAGCAACGGCTCCTTAAATTTAGAGCAGATGCGCGATGCAATGATAGTGCCGTCTCTTTGTTCTCGTCGAAGTTTAGACTGCGAGCACACATAAGTTGCTCTATTGACATCTTCCGCGTTGATGTAAACGTCGAAGGTGACATGCGACAGATACTCGACTTTTAATATTCGGTATCCCGTCACAAAAGGCACTGGCCTCCAATCAGCATCAAACACTCCAACTTCATAATATTCGACATCTTGCCGTTTGTTGAACATACGCATTTGCACTTGCAGTACATCTTCTATGTAAGAAGGCTGAAAGCGAGGGTACGCAGGTAGCATTTGATGCGCTTGGGCAACAGAAGCCAGTAAAAACGTGCATGTCGCAAGAAAAATCTTCATTAGTTTGCAATACACTCGGCCATGACAATTGCTCGGTAAGTGCCCGCAGGATAAGGTTTTCCATATCCATATTCAGCCTTGCTTGTCACCTTGAACCAAGTGGTGCCAGCAGTATGCATGTCAAATTCTGTGGTGTAGTCGTATTCCACCTTGTTTGTCTCGTAGTCAGACATCGCGGTATCAGAGACTTCATTAACCTCCACATCTGCACTCCAGTCCACAACGTCACTCAAACTAGGTGCCGTGCTAAAAGAGCTAGGTGCCGTAATTCGCGCAGTATATGCGTCACCAAGCGCTATGTCGTAACGTATGATAGGCAACACTCCACCATCTCCCGGTGCGGTGCTCAGAGTACCTGCAACAGGGTTGCCGTAAACGCCATTGACATCTATGTTAATGACGCACTTTGATTCAATGGTCCCCGTGATTACTGCCTCCTCCGCGAAAGCTGGCAGTGCCAGTATCGTAAGTGTTGTAATCATCAATCTCTTCATTACCTATTCCTTACTTGTATTGTAATTTGATCATCTGCTCATGAAGCACTTGCTGTGCCAAGCCATTACGTAAGCCGCGCTTGTTGTCAGGTATATCTTTAGTCGGTAATGATACCGTCTCAACGTATACACCACCTTCAATCTGTTTTTGATAATACGGATCAAAGCGAACTTGATTTGCTATAGAAGCCATCATGAAGTCTTGTGATACGTCGCTTGCAATATCTAAAGCATTTTCAGATGCCGCCAAGCCTTTTTCTAAACGATCATCAGGTTCTTCCTGGTTTTGTCTGCGGTTTTTGCCATCCCGATCAAACAACTCTGGATCTGTTTCTTTCGTAGCCTCCAGCACGGCCTCATCACTCAAAGCATTATAAGAGTCCAGATTTGGTTCTGGTGGAGGTGGTATAGGCGGCAGGTAGCCGGGACACGACGGGTCACTTTGGGGATCGTAGCAGGGATCGTACTTGTACGTGTAGATGACATTAGGGTCCGCAACAGACCCTGTGCCTTCAATCTCGATCGAGCCTCTTCCCCAAAACCCAATCGGTACATCATTGACCGCTACAATCTTGTTGATTCGGTTGCCCGGCAAACCTGACCAATCGTCTGTTTCGCGAAATATGTAGCCGTCCCCTTGTGCGTTTTCATTTTGCACATGCACCAGCATGTCGGCGGCAGGATCTTTGATCGCCGTGTACTGGTAGATGACATTGTTGACTTGCAGCCCTGCCTGTTGAGGCAAGACGTTGGCCATCGCCCAATTGAAACCATTGGCGGCGGCGTTCGTTGTCACCCCGTAGATAGTCTCAGAGTAGGAGTAAGAGGCCGAGCACGCCAGCGACAGCGCCAGCACCTTGAGCACGTTTTTCATTTAACGTATTTCCTTTTTCTTCCGTTTCGAAACTATCCGACGTTCCGACATCCATAGCCAATTGTTCAGCCTCCCAAGCGCGTTTTGCCTCATCGCCGATCAAGCCATCAAAAGGACAAGGTGTGCCAGCATCCATCATTGCGTCGAACACTCGCTGGTCTTGACACATGACAGACACAGCGGCGACCTTCATCCCCATATCATAGAGGGTTTTTGCGTTTTTCAACTTTTCACAATTTTCGTCTCTGACGGTGGTGCCCATAGAGATACCCAAAATTTGAGTCTGAACAGCACCTGCGACACCAAAAGTGCAAAGGTCTGAGTTTCCGTTCGAAATAATTTGAGGAGAGATAGCCGAAGGTGGAGGCGAGTTGACGGTTGTCTCCATCGTCCCCGTGGTTGTGACCGTACTTGTTGTGGTTGACTCGGTCACAATCGGCTCTTCTTGCGCGTAAGAGGTCATTGCTATTGATAGCAATCCGAAAACAACTATGAGCCTTTTCATTGTAACGCTGCGCTTTCGGTGACAGTCTCTGCGTCAGACTCAACTTGCTTTAATGACTGCGCCAGAGCATTCACAAACGCCTCTCGCCCAAACGCAAGCTGATCTAGATTGAATCGCGCATTTGATATTTTTCGATCAAGGTCAGTGATGTGATTCACCATCAACTGCTGTTGTTCATTCAAATCTTCAACAAAGTATTCTTGATCTTCTACGGTGATAGGGGTCTTTTCATTTTTTCCCATCGTCGTTTTCTCCTATTGTTTAGCTTTTCCTATGTTAAGCGCTAAGACCTCAAGGAACTTGTACGCTTTACCGATCCACACGTCATCTTTGGGTGTCGGTGTTACAGCGGCGATTAATGAACACACCGCGATAACTGATGTCGCGATATTCGCAACGTCCATCAACAAGCCGATCATGACCAAGGCACCCCAGATCCCGTAGTCGGTGTTTTGAGTGCATCGACTTCGGCTTGCAGGGCAGATTCTGTATCTGACTTGCTGACATGAGTTTGAACCCATGTGATCACATTAGCTTCTGTCACTGAATCGTAGGCGATAAAATCACTCGCAGACGCATCATACGTCAGACCCACCGTACCGTAACTGCCAGCACTATAAGTATCTTCAACTGCATCGCAACGCCAGTGAGCGATAGTGATCCCCCCATCAGCGAGCACTCTTTCGACGGTTGGTATAGACCATGTGAATGTAGCGGCCATTAGTTTTCTCCTTAGCTAAATACTGCGTTGCAGATAGCCTGCACGTTTTGTGGTTCAGATGACCAGTCGTCACCTGATTGAATTACATGACGGTGGTACGACTGTGAAATTACAGCGCCGTCTTCAAGTACCTTTGTAGTAGTTCGCACTTGAACAGAAGTTACGTCATTCCCGCCTTCGTCCTGAGTAGTGACTACTTCTACTTTGTCTGCTGTTACGCTTTTAGTTAACGCCATTGTCTTTTTCCTTTAGTCCGTTTCAAGAGTCCACTTGAGATAATTAAGATACGCGATATGTAACATGAGCTTGAATATCTGCGTTTCCAGATGTCAATTGACCCACTGTTACAAAGTCAACCACGCTTCCGCTTACAGATTCGCCAATTTTAGCAATGGTAGTGCCTCCGCTAGCGTAACAAACAGGAGTGCCATCGAATGAAATTTCAGAAATTTGAATAGCACCCATAGAATTAACCGTACCGTTTTGAGTAAACGGTAAGCCGCGTATAAATACATCATTACCGGAGGTCAATCCCGTTGTAGTTATGTTGATTGCTCTAATCGTAACGTGTACTATGTTTCCAACTTTTGTATAAAATCCTATTGCTGACGCTATACTTGCAGTGTTTCCGCCTGACGATGCATCTGCAACCACTGGTGTCCACGTCCCTTCTTCGTAGTCGTCCAGATAGTTGGCTGAACCTGTGCCGCCTAGGTACGCACCGCCTGACAGGTAAAGGTCTTTGAAGCGATTGCTTGAATTTCCTAAATCAACAGTACCGTCGGATATGCCGCCAGTACCATTTCTAGGCAAAACAGTCGAGCCAGTAAGTAGCAGGCTTTTTGTGCCGTTACTTAAATAAACATCACCACCAGCAGTACCAATACTACCGACTGTGGTGCCGTCTTTTGCAAACCCAACAATAGCACCGTCAGTACTCAATCTATTAAAAGTACCAGCAAAATCACTAGTGTTTGTTACCAGTATTTCTCCGCCTGCTCTAATGATGGTTCCGTCATTTGACAGAGTGTTGTTAGTCTTCCCAACCAGCAAGTTGCCGCTAGCGTCGAGACGCATGGCCTCTGTCAAAGTTCCTGACGTTTTGCTAGAAAACTTTAATCCACCGTTATTAACGTCTTCATGATGAGTACCTATAGAGCCTAATGTAGAAGCAGAACTAAAGTTAGCGCCTAAAACAATTGTGTCATCATCATCGTCTAGACCCGATGCAACTACATGAAGCGCATCAGTAGACGGACTGCTAGTGCCGATACCGACATTACCGTCTCCACGAACAGCAAACATGGTTGAAGCACTGGTATTTTCAACCAATACAGCAAAGTCAGATGAGTTTGTTCCTGCTCGAACCCGTGCGCCAAAGGCTTGACCTGTTGTCGTGCTAGAGTTGAAACGAGCGGTGTAGGCATTGGCATCTCCATCAACCACCAGTTTTCCAGTGGCGTTAGTGCCGTTTACAAGAAAGTTGCCAGACCCATCAAACCTTCCTCTTTCAGAGCCACCAGTAGAGAACCCTAATATGTCACTACCACCCCAAAATATACCTGTGTTTGGGTCAATCGCAGACTGTAAGGTAGGATCAGAACCAGAGCCTCTGTTTCCTATGTTGATACCTGAGTTGAATGTAGCGATCCCCCCCTCTGACATATCAAGGGTCAGGGCTGTTATTTCTGAACCACCATCGTTTCCTCTTAAGATTAAATCTTTATCACTAACCAATGATTGTAAAACTAAATTGCTATTATCTTCTTTGAATTGTCCATACATAAGACTGCCATCAAAGAATCTAATTTCTCCGTTATCGTCAGCACTTAGATCAATTCTTCCTGCCGCATCTAGTGTTAAATCTCCACTTGATAAATCTATTTCTGTTCCGTCAATCGTGATGTTGTCTACAACTACGCCAGCGTTGGCAGTAACTACGCCACCAACAGCCAAAGTGCTTGCCATATCCACAGCTCCATCAATGTCCACAACATCAAGGTTAGTCGTGCCATCAACATCTATGTCGCCTGAAATATCTAGGCTTGCAAAAACAGACGTGCCCGTTGCTGTGACTGTGCCAGTTACGTCGATGCCTGTGGAGGTGGTGGCTAGTTTGGCTCCTGCATTGTGATAAAGACTGACTGCGCCGTCTTCAACACCCTGCATAATAACTTCAGTACCTGCGGCATTTACTACTGCTAAAGTGCTGGTTCTTAGTTGTAGGTTGCCTGTCCCAGAATCTTCGATAACTGACGTTGTGCCGTTGTGATAAATCTGTAAATCAGAGCCAGCACCAAACACCAAACGATCATCTGATGCGCCTGAGCTATCACCAAATACAATATTGGTGCCGCCCGTGGTGTTGCCGTTAGCAAGAACCTCAGACAGCGTATCGGCTGTAGCAACCTGTGAATCAACATACGCTTTGATTGACTGTTGAGTAGCCAATGCTGACGCGTCATTTCCAGACATATCATCTTGATCAAGAATTTTGTCAACAGAAATATCGCTTGTACCTAGCTGTAAGGCATCGAAAGCGGCATTGTTGAAGACATTTGCCGCAACAGCACCTGTTCCAGCGCCGTTAAAAAATACAACAGCCGTCGTCCCGTTCGGAACAACGTAGTCGTTAGACGTGCTATAGGTGCCTTGGAAAACAATAATGTCCCTCGACCCACTAAGACTATTTCGAATGTAGATGATTTTTTCGGCATCGTTTGGAGTCAACTGAACGTATGCAGTTGCTCCTAGATCGCCGCCGTCGTTGTATATAACGACTCTGTTTCTGCCGTTTGAGGAAGAACCGTTTGTAACAGGCAGTGTGTTAGGCGAGCCAGAAGAGCCTGCACTTGATAAAGTGATCGTCACCTGACCATCTAGACTTGCATCCAATAATTCTAAATTAGTGTTGGTCGTGGCACCCCAAGTACCGGATTGTTCGCCTGTGGCGATTAATTCAATACCATTATTTGTCGTATACGTAGAAGGCATCGTTTAATTCCTATGCGGCTATATCATCCCAATTTGGCGTCTGGGAAGGAGTTGTTTCAACCCACGACGTTGTTGTGCCATCTATCTTGCTCCAATTTGGCGTTTGAGAAGCATTTACCCCAGTCCATGAGGGGTTAGATGACGGAACTTCATTAGTGTAGCTTGGATCCTGAGAGGGGACAATCCTACCCCATACCAACACAGGTGTAACTTGTCCAGTCGCCTCTAGACCCGTAACGTCTATGTTGGCTTTTGCTTCTACAGAAACGCTTCCTACGCCCCCTGTAGAAGAGACCCCGGTGACAAAAACACTCGCACCTAGTTGTGTGGTGACCGAACCTACCGAACTTGTGGCTTCAGAACCTGTTGCCGTAACACTCGCCGTCCCTGTGACCGTAACAGAATCTACCGCACCAGTAGCCTCTAGCCCGGTAACAGATACATCGGCATTTGCTTGCGCGGTGGCAGAGCCTACTCCGCCAGTGCCTTCTAAGCCAGTGACAGATACATTAGCTATACCTGTAACAGTAACTGAATCTACTGAGCCTGTGGCTTCAAGACCCGTGACAGATACGTCAGCATTTGCAGTAACAGAAACAGAATCTACGGAAGCCGTAGCCTCAAGGCCTGTGACAGAAACGTTAGCATCTGCTTGAGCGGTAGCGGTTCCTACTCCCCCTGTGCCTGCCAATCCTGTAGCTGTTATGTTTGCATCAGCGGTGACAGCCGCAGTTCCTACTTCTCCTGTGGCAGATATACCAGTAGGTGTTACATTTGCTACGCCAGTTACGGTGACAGAACCAACTGCAGTTGTAGCGGAAACCCCAGTGGGGGTTACGTTCGTATCAGGATCAATGCTGACAGCGCCTACTTGACCAGAGGCACCGTCATTCGTTATAGAGCCTTCTCCAAAAGCAAGCTCATTCCACGTTCCTCGCCCCCAACCGGTAAAAGGAACGGTTACATCAGCCATCGTTAGGCAATCCGAATAATCGCGTTACTCGCATCAGCAGTAGGAAAAACAACAGTAAAATCACCCGCTGTAGAGGTTTTATCACCCCCAAAGTCAAGAACTACCACTGAAGGATCCCCAGAGGCGCTGTCATTATAAATAAGCGCTCCCCGTGCAGTTATCGTTGCACTAGAAAAGGTAAGGTCAGCAAAGTCGGTAAAAGCTGTGGTTCCTGAGCTACTTGGATCTACTCTGGTAAGCGTCCCGCCACCTGCTGAATAACCCGTACCAGAAACCTCATTTGAGGTGGTATAGGCCGTGGTGCTGGCGTTAAAAGAAGCACTGTTAGTATACAATGCCAATTTATATGTACTACCGCCCGAGTTCTTAAAATTATGCACGGCTTCAAGAAGCTCCTTCTTAAAACTGGTGCACATGAAGTTTCCAGAAAAAGCCATGTCAAAGTCTCCTAATCATTTCGGCAAGTTTTGGATGCCCTGCATCAATCAAAGCATTATATATCGTAGTCCTGTCACTTTTTACTGCCTCATGCATATAAAACGCAATGATTTTTGTAACATCTACTTTGAAGGTCTGTGCTTGGTCACGAATAACCGGCGGTGCGCTGTCTGATACTTGAATTATCTTATCAGAGCAACGCTGTGCTACTTCTTCTGGAGTAAACCCACGATGACTTGTCGTGACCACATCAACTTTAAAAGTGTTAGGCATTTCTGCTTTTAGTGAAATCATTGCTTAGGCCTCATCACTCTTCCAACTCGATATTCTTCAGTGGTTTCTTTAGCTTCACCAAATTGTTTTAGCCCAGCGATGGCTTCAACAAAGCGTTTTTCATAGTTAGCTGTAAGGTCTGGTTCACCTTTCATAAAAGTGTAGGCCTCGATCAAAGAACCATAAAGTAAACTAAGCTCTGCATTTTCACTAAGCCACGTGGTTCCTGAATCTGAACCTGCTGTCAAGCTTGTTGGACGATAGAAGTAATGTAATTCAACGGAATACCCTGAGTTTGGAGTGGGTCCAATAATAAAGTTGTCTATGTCAAAGACTGCGTAAAATCTAGGCTCACCGGTGGTAGCAGGGTTGGGGTTGAATGTTTGAACAAAATCAACGTCTTTGAACAACAAAAATTGATGCTCGCTGTTGCTATCTACAAAAGACAGAGAAAACGGTGCCAAAAAATCAGTAGGGACTGCTAGATATTTGTTAGAAGCGGTCATCGTCCCAGACACATTTTTACGGAAAAGGTTTAATTGAACGTTTTTTAGTATCCGCTCTTCAGCTTGACGAATAAAAATAGGAAGGTTAGTGACGAAAGTGCTTTCGTTGTTTTCCGTATAATCCTGTATGGCTGTTTTAAGCTGTGCGTAGGTAAAGCTCATGATACCGTTACCGTTACTGTTCCTACTTGCCCATTAGCAAGTAAAGGTTTAAAAGCGGGGCCTCCTATTGTGGGCACGCCAACACTAACAAGCAATGGCTCTGTGCGAGCAGGTCTTGCATCTTTAAGAGCTTGAGGATCTGAAACTTTTCGACGAGGCTCCAGTTGTGGTTGCTTAGTTTCAAACTCATCGGGACCAACAAGCATGCCTGTCCACTCGCGCTTCATCTCGTTCAAGCGATAGCGAAATCCTGAACGATCCGAAATACCGTAAGCAAATTTACCTGACGCAAATCGACCCATTACAAGATCCTTGCATAAGCTAAACTAGGCTGAACATTGAAAGATGCACGATCTCTATCTTCAGACGCGGCTCTTTCAAACTCTTCTTCATAGATTGCTTTCAAAAGTTGAACTCGATCCGGTGCACGCTTGATGGCTAAGTAGTAAGACAACCCTGCGGCCAAGCAGGGGTAAAACCTAAAGGGCACGTCTAAAGTATTTATTTGAGTGTCGGCATCATCTATGCGAACAAGTTTGTCAACAACAACGACATCTGTGCTGTTTTCTGGGATGGGCCATAGCTTTAACGTAGGATTAATTTGACGGTCTACAAAAAATTGAGAGGGTCGGGCTTGTTGCGTTTTGTTAGGAATACTGAGGTAATCGTCTCGAGAGATGCGATCAATGCTAAAATCTACGTCACTACGTCGAACTACAGCAGACAAAATATCGATGGTATCTGCACCTAAAGAATAATTACCCGTGCCTTGCGTCAAAGATATAGTGCTTTGTGTGATGGTCCATTGGTTCAAGCCTCTGTTAGCCCAGTCTGCTAACAAGAGATTCAATGAGCGTTTAGCTGTTTTTAAGTCATAGCCTGTTTGCGCCATAAGACCACAACGCTCAAAAGCCTCTTCGATGTAATCATTTACATCTAACTCAAAATCTTTAGAACCACTAACAGCCATGATTACTTGACCTTTTTAGGTTTTGTTTTCGGCAAGGTTCTTTCCAACCTGTCCGCTTGACTGGCATGAGTCTTTGATGCTTTTCGCAACTCAGCAATCATTTTTTTCTTTGCCGCAACAGTCAACTCAGCCATCGTCAGCACCCTCGTCATTGTACAAATTGTCAAATATACGGTTTACATCTAATACATAATCTAAATCAGATTTAGAGTAATGAATGTGAGCAGATGGTCTAAAATCTGGAGCACCTGTTCCCGTTTCAAACCACGCCGGATGCGTCACACGGACTCTATTGTTTGGTAAGGCTACAATGTTGCCCGTCCACTCCCCTGCGTCTAAAAGTTGAAGCACATGACTTTGCTTGTGTTGTGCGGGGTCATCTGCAATCTCGCTTTCTGTGTAATCGACGGTAAAAAGATATTTAGCGGGATACATTTCTCCTGCTATTTTAGCCATCCAAGGACATGGTGTTGCACGATCTAAAACGTACACAGAATGATAATGAGAAGAACAATCCCATGGTTGCGCGTCATGCACTGCCATAGGTTGCGGCCACTCTTCTAAAGGAATGTCAGCAACTAAAGCGGTGATAGGCATGCGTGCCCACATAGCACCTCCATGAACAGTATCTTCCTCTTCTCCATCTGCCTCAATACCCGTAAATATCAACTGAAAACTTAAACACCTACATGGCATTGTTGTAACAGCTATAGCCATAGCATGAAGAAACTCACCATGATACGCGGTATGATTGTGTGTAAACTCTTTACGCACCCAGCATTTAAAATGCGGAATGTTAGATTGAAGATAAGGCATTAGGCTTTATCCTGTAGGCTTGTTGTACTTTCCGCCAGCCGCGCCACCTTTAGATCTCATAACCACACCACCGCGTCTCATGCCTTTAGGCTTAGGTTTAGGTGGATTCATCGGGTTACCACCGTTCTTCATGCCTTTAGGCTTAGGTGGGTTTTTTGGTGCTCCACCATTTTTCATGCCCTTAGCTTTCATAGCTGGCGCTTTTTTCTTAGCTGTCACTTTTTTCTTAGCGGCTTTCTTTTTTGGGGATGCATTTCCCAGATTTACAACTGACATAAACACCTCACAAGTATTTAGTTACTTTTCTACGGCCACCTAATACAGCACCGCAACCTTTCGCGATTTGTTGGCGAACCTCTCCACCATTTCGCATGTTTTTGACAGTGGCTTTTGGTGTGTTTTTCACCACTGTCTTACCTTTCTTGCCTTCTTTCTTTTTCTTTCTTGCAGTCGCCGCTCGCTCTGCTTTAGTCAAAGACCTTGCTTTTGACTCGGGCAAACAACGGTCTGGATTTTTTTTATCTGGAGACGTGCCGCACTTACCGACAATGTTTCCTTGACTGTCGATGCGAACCCAATTTTGTTTCACCCACTTTTTTAATTCACCCATTTTTAGCCTTTCTCTTGCGTGGTTTAGCCTTAGCTTTAGGCTTAACGTCCTTTACGTTTACCACCTTTGGCTTTTTTGGCGTAGTTGGGATCTTTACAGTATTTTGATGCCGCCAAGTTGGCATAAGCCGACGGATAGGTGTCAAAAGTACGTTTAGCCCATGCTTTACCTTCTGGGCAAATCTTACTGCCTTTGCTTTTACTTGAAGCGTCACCGCCTTTACGAAGGTAGGTAACTTTGACTTTTCCTTTTTTGGGTCCAGTTTTGACTCTTGATCCACACTTGCCTCCTACCATGCTTTGCAACTCCAGTATCTAGCTGAAAATTTGTCTTTTGCTGTATCGCAGTTGTGGCGTGCCCTAAAATTTTTACGTCTACCGGGCTGGTCTTTTTTAATAGACATGTTTGGGTCGCCAAAACGGACAAGTTTTACTTGACTGCCTTTTTTTGCAAGCACAGCACTTTTTTTGGCCTTACCCGGAGTTTTTTTGGGCTTGTTATAACCCGAAAAAGTTTCCCCACGGTATTGAAGACGGCCAGAAGGTAATCTTTTTACGTCTTTAGTTGTAGCCATAACTAATTAATTAAAAAATATTGTTGCCGCTGTAACATTAGTAAAAGCAGAGACAAAAACATCACTTACTCGAATTCCCTCTGCCGGAATATTTACAGAATGCGTCGTTGATGCGTTGAAATCCAGATCTAAAACAGTAGACCCGCCACTACCATCCGTGATGGTAAGGCGGGGCGTGCCAGAAGCTGTTTTCAACTGTATCTGACGAATCCTAGCGGGACCCACTGCCAAAGAACCTGTGGCAGTGATTCGCTTTGATTTGACATCAGAGTCAGACATTTTTAGCTCCTATAAAATTAAGAATCCGCAAACGGAGTAGCTAACGTACCTGATCCCAGTAAGGTGCCTGTGACAAGATACTCGTCTGCCGCGATAGCTGTAACCTCAACATGAGAACCTGCAATACCACCAGTAGTACTGCCATTCATAGAGATAACGTCGTTAGAAGCCGATGGAGCAAAACCACGAGCTTGTGAACTTGCCGCCGCCGCAAGAACAAGATTACCGACAAACTTGTCAGTACCATCAGTCTTGATGTCTAGATCAGACGCCGAAGTACCAATAAAAAAGGTGTATTTAGCGCCAATAGTGTCTGTGGTAGCAGAGGGCAGTGTCACTGCGCCATCCGCATCATTGATTTCAATAATGCGACCTACATGGTCTGCATAAGTAAGAGTGGTTTCCGCAGTGATGTTTACAACCGCTGTAGAGCCTACAGCAGTAAAACCGCGCTCAGACCTTACTGGTCCTGAAAAAGTAGTTTGACCCATGTCAATCTCCTGTCTTGGGTTATGTCAGCCTCAGTATAAGGCTGTCAGGAGATTTTAGTATGCGCCAAAAAAGAAAGGGCGGCAAGTGCCGCCCTTAATTAGACAAAACGCTTTTATGCTCCGGGTGTACCGAAGACAGAACGCCAGTCTGATACGCCGAAAGAATATCTTTCACGAGCTTTGAAGCGCATGTTACCGGTGTCAAAGTCACCTTCCATGGCAGTTTTCAGAGGAGTTCGTTGGAACATCTTGAATCCGTTAGGTGCGTCAGTCTTAATGAAGAACGCATCTGTGTCAGTCAAGAAGTGGTTCACAACCGCTCCATCTGGAAGCATTCCCATGCTCTTCATAGCGTTCAAATCATTGTCCGCTGTTCCTGCTCGCAAGTTTGAGTTAAGAACCCGCTCTGCAATGAACTGAAGCTCTTTGGGAATGATTAGCTTCATGCCACGTACGGCAATTTTGAGGCCACGCTCATCGGTAAGACCTGCAATATCAATCATCATCTGCTCAAGCGAGGTCTCATTGAGATCCGCCGCAGTTGACAATATATTGCGTTGATTACCAGTGAGAGAAGGGTGAGAAGATGAGCACAGAGCCGCACCATCACCAATCGCAGAAGCGCCTGCCGTAAAGGCATTGTTCAAAATTGCCGCCGCTTTGATTTGCTTTGTTTGAGACATGGAACGTGCAAGTGCGCGTGTGTAACGAGAAGCAAGACNATCATAAAGATTATCTTCTATAGCCTCCTCAGTTATTGAAAACGCAAGTGCGATTGTCTCATGGCTGTAGCGTGCGGTGTATGTCTCTTGAGCGTCGTCAAAAGAAATAGATCCGCCTTCACTTTTGACAGGTGCAGTGCCAAAGCCTGAAAGCATTACCTCTTCTTCGAATGCACGATCTGAAGACTCTTCGTCGAAGATCTCAGCGTGCTCCTGATCGTAGCGATCGTACTCCATGCCAAAAAGGGCGTTCAAACCCGGCTCGAGTTCTTTCGCTAACTGGGCGCGAGAAATAGCCATTGTTAGACCCCCTTAAATGCCAGTTGAGTCGGCAGTCGTCTGTGAATCGAANCGACGAGTNCCGGAGTTGAAGTGCGCATTGATACGAACAAGNAGGTGNGCNCCAGCAGAGCCATANTCATTGTTTGCATCATCNTCAACCANACCAACAATGCGAAGAGGCANNGTTGCTGTAGTNNNGATAGAGCTTACGCTCAATTGCGAGTTAGATTTGCCTGTATCNGTTGANCCAGTACGAGCAGAAGTNCCTAGACTTGCNTTAGCNAAAACGCCAGNAAGTGCAGTAGCACGGTCTGTCAGAGTGGCATCAGCGGCAACCACAAACAATTGCTCAGGGTTGTCAGCTACAAGAGCCTTTACAGGATGGTTGGTGTCAACGCTGACACTGCCTGAACCGGGCCAGTAGTTAATAAACACTGGCTTTTTAGAGACAGAATCAACATATTCAACACCCACAAGAACACCAAGAGCGGCAGTAGTGCCTCCCGCAGTGTCACCAGCTTGGTCAATCACCCCTCCAGCAAGTGGAATAACGAGTGCTCCGTTAAAAATTGCATTTGTGTTGTTACTAGCAATTTCATATTGAGTCACACCAGTACTGTTAGTACCGCTTCCAACTAAACCTACAGGACGAAGACCGAACGAAGTTTCAGCATTTGCCATAACTTATTCCTCTTTGTCTAAGCGGTTACTTGTTTGAACCGCCAAAAGTTACACGAGATTGACGTTCGGGTTTGCCGATCGTCATGGTTGGATGCGCATTTTCTCGCATCATATCTTGTTCGACAGCTTGGATTTGATCCGCGTTACGTTGAGCAAAATACTCTGCGCGTTCTTCTACTGTCTCAATAGGTATGCGTGCGAGGACAAGACCCCCTACGCCAAACACACCTTCAAATTTACCTGAATCGATCACAGGCGCTTCAAAGTCTGGATACTCGTCTTGACGAACAAGCTCGTATCCTTCCCGAAGTCGGGCAGAAATATTTTTGCGGTCGTCAAAACCACGTACTTCTGCTCGAATCCAGCGATGTTTAAAGCCCTCTGGTGCAGGCGGTGCGTCTAACATAGACGGAGGAGTCCAAGGCTTACGCCGTGCCTCTTTCTCTCTGGACGCCTTATCTCGTGATGAGCGATTAATGCCCTCAAAACCTTGCTTCTTAATTTCTTCAGACATTTTTAGTCCCTCACGTATTTAGCGTACTCTTCTAACGGCACTCCCAACTTTTTAGCAATGGCAACTTGGGTCGGGGAGAGTTTGACCCTTTTACTGTTTGTGCGCCCTGTTGTTGAGCGGGAAACTCCTGCCACCGTCTGGGCGGGACGGCGTTCGGAACCCGTATTGTTTAACTTATGCGGGAACTCGTCTCGCATACGATTATCCAATTCATTATAGTAGTCATCTGATTGAGGATCAAATCCCTCATCTTCTACTAACTTCTTATGTACACCAAAAGCGGCAAACGTCATAGCCTCATCTTGACCAAACCACTCATTCTTTTTAGCCCATTCTTCCGCTTTAGGGTCTGGAGCTTGTGGTTGGGCGGGTTGGGCGGGTTGAGCAGGTTGTTGCGTGGCTTGTTGTGCGTATTGTTGCTCATACTGTTGGCGTTGTTGCGCGGCTTGTTGTGCTTGAGTGTATTGATTGGCCTGTATCGAAAGCTCTGTTAGCTTTCGTTGCGCTTCTAAAGTGGCATCAGGGTCACCTAGTTCTACAGCACGCTTGTAATCGTTTTCCGCTTGGCGGTGTTCTACGTTCAAACGATTTCCATACTCTGTCATGTACCCATGATCAAGGCTATTGACACGCGTTCGTAATTGCTCGGATTCTGTTTGAACTTGTTGGGCATAGCGTAAAGCTTCTTCACGTTGACGCTCGGCTTCACGCATTTTTTTTGTCAAACGATTTATACGTTTTTTGACAGAAGCACTGTACTCTTCGTGTTCAGAATCATCTTCAGTGACAACTTCTGCAACAGTTTCTTGAGCTTCCGTTTCTACAATTTTTGGCTCTTCGCCCAATTCAACTTCTGTTTCCTGTGCATCGGAAACATCTAATTCGTATTGAGCTTCCTCTTTTACGTCATTATCCATGCTTTATCTCCTCAAAAGCTAAGAATGTCTTCTGGATCGTCAATAACACCCAAAACTTCATCATCATTTATGATGCGAACTTCCCCACCTTCAATACGGAATCTAGAACCCGCATATCTAGCAAAAATGATCCAATCTTTAGGTTGACACCATGGACCTGTAGGGAATTTTTCAGTGTCTTGGTAACAAAGCGGACCTTGTTTTACGACATATCCAACAACCGTCTGGACTTGGCCGTCTTCAAGGACTTTGTTTGGGACGATAATGCCACCGTCAGTAGTTTCTCTACCACGGTATGGCAAGATAAGCATTCGCCAGCCAGTAGGGTTAGGCATACGTTCTAGTAGAGATTTATCCATTGCATCTGGATCTAGAACTTTAGCTTTTGGTTCGGCGTATAAATTTTTTACGCCTTCCTTTGCGGCGTCTAAATTAAGACTTGACGTTTCAGTCATCAAACTGCTCCTGTTCATTTAGCAGGCTACTGAGTTCCTGTAAAAAATAGTTGAGGGTCTTTAACATCCCCATCAACTCTCTGTATTGCTCCATAGATTGGACCCCGTCGTGCTCAAGCACTTCAAGAACCATCTCGCGGCGTTCTTTTGCAAGCCGTTGTAAAGACTGCGCTAATTGCAGACCATCCAAAATGCATCTCCTCTATAGTATATATATGCATTTTATACCAAGAGGTATGCAACAAGGCAATCAGAAGATACCTTTAAACCTTTGTTTTTTAATGACTATAGGACTGTAGCCTTTTACAGCGCCGCCTTTAGCCATGTTTTTTGCAACAGCCATACCGCGCTTCTTTTCATAGCCCGATAATTTGCCNTCGTTATCTAAATCTGCTTTTTTAGGATCAAACTTAGCCATAATTAAGCACTCGTATATCGACTACCACGTAAAGCCGCACCCATACCACGCTTAGTGCCTGTGGTAACTTTGCCTTCAGCCGTGCTGGGCGTTTTCTCTTCTTGCATGGTGCAGTAAGGAATCTTGCCCTGACCTTCGATATCTGCATCTCGGGTAGGCTTTGGTGGCTCTTTCATGGGACCGCCCATAATTTTTACAGATGGCATGCTCAACCTCCTTTGTTTTGTTGTTTCAATAATTCACGCTCAAGCGCGGCTTGTATTCTAGCCTGTGTTTGTCGCTCTTGACTTTGCAAGCGTTGCTGGAACTCAGCTTGCTTATTTCTCATACGTTGCTGATCCATCGCAAGCTCTTGTTGATCCATCGCCAACTCAGCTTCTTGACGTTGTGCATCCAACTGCAACTCCTGTTGCTTGAGTTGAACAAGAGGATCAGGTCCTTCTTGGCCTTGACCTGATATCTGAGCAGACAGTTGCTTCAGATTCTGCATCTCTTGAGCAACAATACGTGCAACCATGGAATCCAACTCAAGCTCAAGCTCTTGGTTGAGCGGCTGACCGCCAGTTTGTTGCATAAGTTGCACTGCCGCCTGCTCTTGCGCTTTGATCTTTACGTGCTCCAACACATGCTTTTGTAGATTTATAGCAACAATCGGGTTCTGTGCCACCATTGGTGACGTACCAAAGGTCAAGTGTGTGATGATATGGGCGTCATGATCCTGACCCTCAAACGCCTTCAACACTGTATCGCTCAAAGCATCGATGTTTTCTTGTGCCGGATCTTTGGGTTCTGGCTCATCTGAGGATTGTGGCAACAAAATTTTATCAATATCTCGAACACCTAACGCCTCGTACACACGACGATATGCTTCATGCAAATCATGCATTTGCGGCGCTTGCTGGGCAATCTGCAACTGCGACTGTGCCAACGCAATACGCTGTGCTTGCGAAAAGACATTTGGATTTGATACCGGTATGACATCAACACGGTCATCAAAATCCGCCGCCATGATAGAACTATCACCACCCTCTACAGAGAAAGGATATTCTTGCGGTAGATACTCCGACATAACTCGCGAAAGCATCTTGAACTCTTTTTTCATCGCATAGTGCAGGCGTTTATGCACAGCACTCATGACTCGCGAGCCTTGTTCAAGCATGGCAACCGTAGTGCCTACTGCCGCACCTTGATTACCGTCCCCTACTTTCAAATCTGTAATGGTGGCAAATCGACGACCCGCCTCTACTACAAACCCTAACAAGTTGAAAAGAGTTTGATCCGGTCCCTTGAACGGTAGAGGCAACAAACTGTCTCTGATTGCCCCACCGGGCGCGTCCACGTCTCTGAACTCACCGGGCTGTAAAGGCTCTTCATCGTCTCTGATCCGCATGCCACGGGCTTTGAAACCCGCAGGTAAGTTAGAAAACGTACCCGCATCAATTAACTGACGTAGTGCCGCCGTTGCGGTACGAGACAAACCACCTATCGTGTGAATCAAACCAAGCCCATAAAACCCAAAACCGGGCAAGAACTTGTAGTGAACGAAGTATTGGATCTTACGCTTTAGCTCATCCTCTTCGTTGTAGTTGCGACGAACCGACAAAACTTGTCCGTTATCCTCGCTAATAGTGACGACATACGGAATTTTAATACCCGTCGGCTCGCCATCTTCCCCCATCTCTTCAAAACCGGGCAGATCAAGATCGACATGACACTCTAGTAAAGTGCAGTCGTAGTCAATCATGTTGGGCTGAACACCCTCGATCTTTTCCATCGCCTGTGCAATATCAGTGGCTTCTTCACCTTGTGAAGGCAACACCTGAATATCACGATAAAAGCCTGTCACTTGACGTTTTCTAACGTCATTCAGCGGCATTTTGACTACTTGCGTTACATTCGGGCAGGTGTCCAGATCCGTCGCTGTATAAGGCACTACCAAGTCTTCTGCGGGCACAAACTTACTGACCGCACGATCGATTGTTGCGTCNAAGTAGACTTTCTTGAAGGTAGAGCCTGCNAANGGCAANTAAAACAACATCTGATCAAACTCAGGCGTGTAATCTTCCATCACATTAGTGATGTAGTAATTCATAAATTCTTTTACACGCTCCGCCTGCGCTTGTTTTTCGCGTGTCAACTCACCCATAACCGCCGTTCGAACAGGCCCACCGGGTGGTAAAAGCTCGTTAAACGCTTGCGCTTGAAACTGTGTGGCCGCTTCGGCTAGTAACGGGTGTGTTACACCTGTCGCACCACGGAAAGGCATTGTGCGATCTTCGTAGGTATAACCTAGTAGTTCTAACCCTTTGGAATAAGAATCCTCCCAATCAGAACGAGATGATCTATTGGCTTCGTATTCGCTCAATAATTCATTGGAAATGGTCGCTAGATCGCCGTCATCCATCTCCTCTGCCAAATTTCTGTAAAAATCGTTCTCATCGACCATCATCATTTCAGAAGGGTCAAAATCAACGATAACACCACCGTCTTCGGCCTCAGATATTTCAACACCCTCTGAAGCGTCGGTCATTTTAGGCTCAAACGTACCGGGAGAGGCTATCTCAATGTCTAATTCTAATTCTTCTGGGTTTACTTCTTGGCGGGCCGTGCTATCCATCAACGACGACAGCGTAGCTTTATCATCACCGTTAGCCATCAAGGTCTCCTAGAGTATCGGGTATGCGGCATGTAAGATCCCACACCACGTTTTATATCATCATAACCCCGATACATGTTTTTAGCCATGGGAGCAAGGCTTTGTACTCCACCGCCTTGAGCTTTGCCTAATAACTTATCCAAAATTCCTTTTTGTTTAGGCTCACTTTCTTTAAGCGGTATGCGTAGACCTAGCTCTTCTTGACGTTCAGGTGTCATATACTCCCTGATAACATCGTTTGCTTTTTCAATTCTGCTTAGTTTTGATCTAAGGTAACTAGGTAGCTCACTTTCATCTCCCTCTGAATCTATAAAAGCATCTATAGCATCTAATAAAAAATGCTGACCAGAGGTTCTTTGCATTTGCTTAAAAATAAAAGACGAGTCTATGTCGCCTTTATTTTTTGCAAACTCTATAAGCTCATCCAAAGGTAATTTATTTACACCTCTGTGATAAAATTCATGAAGAATGGTCCTGTCTGGATTATTTTCAACACCAAATCTGTCCGCTTGTATTAAATCTTGGTAGTACACCTCATCTGATTGTGGCGTGCCCATAGGAAAAAGTCTTTTGGACTGCAAAATTTCATTAGCAGAAACGTCAAAATCTGGAGGAACGTAAAACCCTGCAACACGGCGGCCTCCACTTGAATATGCAGGAGCCTCCCCGTAACGCAACATTTCGGGAGTTTGTTGTCCAAACTGTCGTGGCGTTGTTACATCGCCTTTGGTGGGATAATCCCCCGCATAACCAAAACCGGCAATTAAACCGTATTTACCTCCCGGACGTGCGTCGGCAGGAACACGGTTAAATATATCCATCATCAACTCATAATCCATGAGTTTTTGTGAGGCTTCTCTTCCCTCCATTACCGTCTTCTCCGAACTATCGGCATGATCCCCGTGTCCATTGTACCAAGGCCCGTGGGCCGTAGATTCCGCATGAATGCCGCGCCACGTCGATCCTTAACCACAGGTTCCTTTGGTGGGGCAGGAGGCGGACTTACGGGCATGGGCGGTGTTCCGGGGTTCGCGATTATTGGGCCAGAGTCACCGGGTAACCGTTTTGTAGGCGCAGGCATCGGTTGAGGCATCGGCGGAACAAAAATGGGTGGCTCCGGTATGGGCTGAGGTGCCGGCATGGGCGCTGGTGGCGCAGGCATCGGCATCGGCTCTGGTGGCGGCATCGGCTCTGGTGGCGGCATCGGCGCTGGCATAGGCATGGGAGCCGGCGGAATGAAAATAGGCGGCTCCGGCACAGGCATTGGTTGAGGCACCGGTATAGGTGGTGGCTCTACAACGACCGGTGGTGGTTCTACCGGTGGTCGTGGCGGTGGAGCTACTACTTTAGGTGGTGGCTCTACGGCAACGGGTGGTGGCACAGGAATAGGTGGCACACCGGGGTCTGGAATGATAGGCCCAGAGTCCCCCGGAGGAAAAACCACAGGTGGCTCAACCGGTGGCGGAATAAAAATAGGCGGCGGTGGTGGCGGTTCTACCGGCGGAGGCGGCAAATCCACAGGCGGAGGCGGCGGAGGTGGTAGATCCACAGGTGGTGGCGGTGCAGGCGGCAAATCCACAGGTGGTAGATCCACAGGTGGTGGCGGCGGAGGTGCTGGCTCCGGTGCTGGCTCCGGTGCAGGCGGCTCTACAATAACAACAGGTGGTTCCTTTACAGGCTGTCTTTTAACAGGTGCAGGCTCCGGTGCTGGTTCAGGCTGTCGTATGGGTGCTCGCTTAGGTGGCCCACCTTTTACAGGAGGCGGCATGGGCACAGGCTCAGGAGCCGGTGGCTGAACAATTGGTTCTAACTTAGGCGGTTCTGGTAAAGGCTCTACTGGTGGCTCTGGATCCGGTTCAAATACTAATTTAGGCGTGGGCCGTGAAGGAGGGATGTACCCGTACCGGTTCTGAATCGCAGAAGCAAAAGGATTTACCGTAGGTGTAAACGTATAAGGATCATACGTGTCATACAAATTAGGCTGTTCGCTGGCCGATACCAAAATATCTGCCGCCGTAAATTGGCCTTGATCCCCCGTAGGCGCTTGACCAAAAAAATTAAACCCACCTATCGACGGGATGACGATGTTTGACCCAAGATCCGTCCCAGTGCCTGTCGCGTCGGGATTACCTATGTCATCACCACCGGGCATCGTAGCAGTGCCCACCGGTCGATAAGTGCCATAGTCAAACTGACCTATGCCACCTCTGCCTGTCAGATTATTACCGGTAAAATCTTGAAAATTTAAAGTAGGATCGTCCTCAGAACCGCCCATTGCCAAAAATTCTTGCATCGACAACGGTGGTAGTCCCGCTCTCTCTCGAATGCTGTTGATTCTGGCTAAAGCCGTCAAACCGTCTCTGTCTTCTTCCATACCCGCTACCCGTAATATGCCATCGGTTTAAGTGCCGACGGGTCATCACTCCAATCATCGGTCGGTAGTTGTACAAAATTGCCCTGCCGATATCGCATCAAAGCCTGTGTCGTACTATCTACCAAGTCATCATGCTCTCCATTAGGAAACGCCGCACATTCTTCTATCAATTCATGTGCCCATGACTTATCGGGTGCCCATATCAAACCCGATTCAAACAGCGGCGAAACACTATGCACACGAGACAGTTTGTCCTTTCCGCGTGAAGGCGTAAAGTTTACCACGGGTATGCCCATATTCCGTAATTCATGCGTCAATGGCGTGCCACTCGCCTTTGCCTCAATAATTACCGTCTCTGGCTCCCAAAACTGGTACTGATCATACGCAACACCCTTCAGTTCCGGAAAATCCCAACGCCCTTTTTGTGAATCTAACAAAATAAGGTTCGGAGGCCCACCCTCTTCAGGATAAAAAACACCCCACGTCGTTATGGCACTGTAATCCGCACGTTCACTCTTAGAAAACGCCGTATCGTAGCTCTGAATCACGTACTCTAGCTGTGGAACCACCTCTCGCTCCCACACATTCCACCACTCACGCTTCAAAATGGACGTTTCATCGCCCGTTGGGTTCTGCTGGTACTGCGCATTCCACTTGGATATCGGAATACTGGCCTTAATCGACTCCATATCCTCAACAGACCAATACTCCGGCCACACAGGATTGCCAGAAGGTAACTCCATCGGGAACTCAATGATCTCCCACTGGTCCGCTTTGGGGTCCCTAGCCATCTGACGCATCAATTGACCCGTCAAATCCTTCTCCGACCACCGCGTCATCACCATAATCACCGCACCACCCGGCTGTAAACGCTGTCGAGGACCCCCCGTGTACCACTCCCACGCATCATCAAAGCCATTCGTGGACATCGCCGTCTGCTCCGAATGCGGGTCATCAATAATACATAAGTCTGCACCACGGCCCGCGAGGTTTGACCCCACACCCACCGCGTAATACATCCCTCCACGGTCCGTGTCCCACCGGCCAGAGGCTTTTGAGTCCGCCGCAAGCTTGGCCTCCGGAAAAACTTCCTCGTAATCGTCCCGCTCAATCAGGTTTTTGACCTTTCGACCAAAATTAACTGCAAGTTCTGTGGTGTGCGTGGCTTGAATAATCTTCATCGCCGGGTTTTTACCAATCATCCACGCCGGAAACAGGAAACTTGCGAACTCAGACTTGGTATGACGCGGCGGCATGTTGATGATCAAACGCTTCAACTCACCTTTTGCCACCAACTCAAGCTTTTCAGCCATGATTCGGTGGTGCTTGCCCGCAATAAACTCAGGCCAGACGGATCTTACAAACGACAAAAAGTTCTCTTGGCACGCTTCGACACGCTCCAACTGCGCAAGACGGTACTCAAGCTTCAAACGCTTCTCATCTATCTCTTCGTTTAATGCATTTTGCATATAAAACAACGCCTTCTTATGCCATTAAGTTATGTAACTGTATGCGATCCGGTAGGTTTTGTAAATTAACAAAATTTTACGGCCCTTGGGACTCCTAAATACGCCATTTTTGTTCTACGTGGAACACTTTTAGCACTTTTTGCCCACTTACGGATTTTTCGTACCTTTTTTTCACGGAAATATTTGCGATGAACATGCAACTTTAGCCGTCGCCCACGACGCTGGGGCGCGGCTCGCGGCGCGTGCGCCACGGCCAGCGCTGAACGGCGCGGTGACGCGCTCCGCGACTGGGTCCCACGGGTCCCAGAACCACGGCCCACGGCCCGCTGCCGGCGATTCACGGCCCACGGTCCACGGCCCACGGCCAGCGCGGTAGGTTTTGGGGGAAACGGGGCGGGCGGCGCGGGCAGGTTTTACGGGTTATCCACAACGTGGTCAAAAATTAACCAACGGAGACCGTCAGCCGGAGCGCGAGGTTTTATGCGATTAATCGCATTCCCTGGTCAAACAAGTTATCCACCGCGTCGATAGGTGCGCCCGCTGCCGAACGATAGGCAAAAAAAACCCCGCTCGAGGCGGGGTTGTGGAGCTGGTCCAGTCGTTAACGAGTGCGGATAAGATCCCGTTCATCATCGCCAAAAATGCCCCACCGCATTAGCTGATCACCCGTCGGTTTCAACCTCCCGTTAACGGCCCGATAAATGAACACTGGCCCGTTTTGAGTTTTGCGCACCAGATATTCTCCGCCGTCTTTGATGTCATGCGGTTTAATGTCTCGCATTCGCTTGACGCACTTCCAGACGGTCATCGAATTAGCGGGTTTGTGAATTGCTCCGATATCAGTAAATTGAATCATTTTTTTAACTCCCAAAGTGTCACGCCGTTATTGGCGCGGAATCTTTATCGCATACTTTGCGCATAAAAAAAACCCCGCACGGTGGCGGGGTATGTTCTAGCGGATCGCTGGTCATAGTAAGTCGGCCAACGTTGTGACCTTTTCACGTAACGGATTCAGCGGATCAAACTCCGCAAGCTTTGCCTCCGCCTCATCGAGCAGCGCGACAGATTGCGCCAGTATAGAGTGACATTCCGCATATGCTTCCCGCGCTTCATCATCTCGACCCGACAGCGCCATAACGCCCGCGTATTGGATCTGGAATAACGCACGTCGCACGTTCTGCTCAAGTGATGGGTCCATTAGTCAAACCTCGCAGTTTTGACGCGGTCGCCGTCCGTGAGCGCAACAATGCCGTAAGGATAGACCAACACGCGCAGATGGTGCGACCGGATATCCACCAGCGGGAATAGATCCGACTCCCCGACGTAAGAATAAACACCGGTAACGGGATCAACGTCCCCACCCATGGGATACATAAAACCACCCATTCCATAAACGTCATTCATTGCCTGCGCAACAGTGTCCAGCGTCACCTCGCCGCGCTCATCCGATAACATTACCGCTTCCGCGAAAATGTGGGGAATGTATCCCGCCCATTCCTTGCAATGCTCTTCCGTTTCGTCCACGCCACCATAATGGCCAGTGCTAATGTAATGACCCTGCGGGTCTGCCTCTAATCGGTAAAGTAATTCTCTCATTTTTTAATTCCCAAAGTGTCGCGGCAACATTACCGCCAGCCCTTTATCGCATATATGCGACATAAAGGAAACCCCCTAGTCGGAGGCTATCAGTTCAGCACTGTTCTTATTGGACCCGTGCGGGGTAAATCCGACGACGCACTGCCGATCCGATCGCTGACACAACTGACAAGCTTTACAGTTTGTCTCGAGATACTCTGCAGGGCATCGCACAAACTGCACCCCGTCGCGCTTAAATTTGCGCCAATCATCGCCGCGCTTATTTGCGGCCACCAGTGCTACGGTCGGGAACTTTCGTCGGTAAAGATTGACCGCTTGCTTTTCAGTGTCGGCGCTGACGTTGATAGTAAACCCGCCTCGATTAGCCATATTGACCAGACCTTCGTTAATGAGTGACATTGGATAGTGCGTGTAAGTGAAACCTTTGCGCCCGCTATTCGCTTCGACTAATTGAAGCAATTTCGAAACGTGAATCTGGTTTTTTGCGGATGGTGGTAAATCCCCTGCGACGTTATGCCGCCACAATTGCCCGTCAGGTAATGCGCGGATGTGGTCCAATAGGTCAGACCATGACGCTCCGCGCTCGCCGCTGTCTACTTTGTCCCAATTCAAACGGGTCCAAAACAGCGCCTCATCATAACAACCGGCGTCCCCTTTCAGCGGGCAGGAAGGCGGGCAAGTATCCCGCGAACTATTCGTAACCGGTATCGCGCCGGTTTTAGCGTTACTGCTTTTTTTGATGAATTGAAAAAACATTATGAAACCCTCCAAGTAATCATTGTCGCAGACTATCGCATATCGCGGGCAAAAAAAACCCCGCCGGAGCGGGGTACACTTTGGGGTGTTCAGTTATGCCGCCATTGCAACGCGTTGCCAGTCGGAACGGGGTAGATCTAAAACGCGTCCGCCCAATCGTTGCCAATCGTCAACGCTGTCCGCGTCCGCGTTGTGCGCAACCGCTGTTACAGCATTCACCATAGTCGCACGGGTAACCGGCTGACCGGCGAAACCCGACTGACCAACGGTAGCCAGTAGCCCATCCAACACGCTCGCCGTGTCTTTTTTGGACAGTGTCAAAACCTTGCCTAAAGACTCGACTGCCGCGTTAACGGAACCCGAAATAGTGTCCGAATGCGCGGCCTTCATTTTTTCGAGTACTTCATCGAACGATTCACGACTAGCGTATGCCGCAGTCACATCCCGCAACTGCAAGGCCAGCGCGTGGTTATCCGCGTCTTTTGCTTCATCAGTCAGCAGTCCCCACGTATCGGCATCACCACGTGCGCCGGTGATGTGAGACTTTCGAGTGCGCTTTTCAGTTTGCATCCCGTTAAGACACGCCAGTGTCCAGAACATTTGATAAACGTTCACGCTACCGCAACCGGTCTCCGAATTGCTGAGGCCGATACCGTTAGCCATAACGTCACCAACTGCGGCACCTTCACCGGTTTGGTTTTCAGACTTCAACCGAAGGTATAAGCGCTTATCCGTTACTTCACCGTTGACCACTTTCCACTGAGCATCGGATTCCATTAACTGAGGCAATGCGGATTGCAGTAAGTGCACATTGTCAAAAGTTTTGAATTTATCCGATACAAATGCACGGGCGATGCCGACATTGTCGCCAGTGTTAAACGTGCGGAGCATTCGTACTGCGGGTTCCTTCTGCCAGATAGCATTGATCAGCGCGTCAAATTCGCCAGCGTAATCTTGCTGTAACCGGCGGGCGGTGCGGACATCAATATTGGCCCGCTGGGCGATCTGATCAAAAGCTACCTCATTAGCTGAAAGGATTTGTGTAGGCATTCCNCNCGACTGCTCNATAACTACTTGCGANACGTTNGTACCGTNCCCNCGATCGCCNGTNANCANTTGGAGTTGATTNGTAGGCGCAAGAAAATCCTGCGCNCGTGTNGCTTGATCCTGCACNTTNAACAANAGGTTTTGCAGAGTGTTGGTTCCGTTTTCAATGCTATGCATGATAGTTCCCTCTTAAATTTGACCGCGTGACTGAGCGACGCGGAATAGGTTTGCCGTAACAGTGGACATTAGTTCCAGTAGGATCTCGAAATCATTACATTCCGTTATCCAATTTTTAATCGCCTCAGAATTAAAACCAGTAGGATGACCCGCTAAAGCGCTGAGGTAGGCAATAAGCTCATCCCGTTCCCCAGCGTTTTGCTCGTAACCAAATTCAGATTCACACAAGTCCAAAATAGATACATCGCTATTCTGCATGATCACATTGATATCGGTTGCGTCTCCTGAAATTTCACTACAATCCACTTCAAAATTGTGGAATTCCACGTAGTTAAGTTGCACCATATTTATCTCCCAAAGTTGCGCCGCACATCGCGACATCCCAGATAGTCGCATACAACGAAGGATGGATCAACTACTTTTTAAAATTTTAACAGGCATAAAAAAACCCGCCGAAGCGGGTTAGTGAGTTTCTTGCTGAGGTAGCGGGTTTGAGTTTAACGCGGACCTAATAAAATCATCCTGACTTAAATCATCTAGATTTGCTGTTGTGCAATTGATCTGTATGTAAGGTCCATTCATACACGCAAACTCAACCTCAGAACTGATGACATGGTTATTAAGACAGCCGTACAAAACTGTTAAGCGGTTTGAAACCATGTCAATTAACGTACAGATTTCTTCATTACTCAATTGGTTTGCGATTGCCAGTAGCTTATCCGTGTCCATTAGTGCGCCATACGGGACAGCATGGCGTCTCCCTCAGGTGTAAGTGAAGCTGGCCTACCAAACGTCGTGTCATACAGCCATACAAAGTGGGGTACTACATCGAACCCCCGCTCATTACATTCTTGTACCCACTGCAACGGCAGTGCATAGTCCACCGTTTGATTGCCGTACCGCTCCAATACCAGATCTTTTTTAGTCTTCATTGCCGACCTCTTCAATGTTGTGATGATAAGTGTAGGTATCTGGTTCGGTTTGATCCTCATCCCAAATACGCTCCCGTGCCGCAATGTCCAGTGCCTGATCCTCAGTCTCAGCTTCTATGTAAAAAACGTTGGTTTGCACAATTTCAACGCGCCATTTCACTTTTTGAACCTCCCGAAAATTTTTGCTTTTAAAGAATCCGTAAAAAATGTCGTCAGTGCCATTCAAGTTAATCGGTATGGTTTTACTCGGTACATCTTCCACGTCCAATTTTTTTTGTAGCCAATAAAAAACGCCTAACAAATTTACTCCTTAGAATGTGGTTGATCGTGTATCCCCTCTTGAATGAACACGGTGAAACAATCTAACTCCCCAAATTCAAGCAACTCTGTTTTCATCTCAGTGGAGCCATTTTCGTCTGAGGTGTAAAAACTATGCTCAAAACTGATGTCTACCATTTCATAGCAATCAGCCTTCGCACCTAACTGCTTGGATAAATAAAGCTCAAGGGCTTCCATAACGTCGGTATAACCAAACTGAATCATCATAACTTTGCTCCTTTNAAATATGNGATTTGTCCCATACAGGAGTGTAGGTCAANGCTTATGGATTTGCAATGGTTTGAAANAANAGNGACCAGTCTATAGGTGCNGTCAATTTAAGCTCTGGTTTAGTTGCAAGCCCATCCATTCGAAGGTCCATTGCGGACTCTCCTCGATACAGCAAGATTTCAGATGCGCTACCTGTTTTCAGCTTGACGGCTATCCAACAACTGCCTCTGGAATGTTTACTGGCAAACGCTACTTGATGTGGGGATATATCGACTTTGTTTCGCTCAGTCGTTTTAAGCTCAACTAAATGCCAGTGCCCAAGATGATCTAACAAAAGAACATCGGGAACACCGTGCGTGACTCTAGATTCTAAACGTGTGGCAGACCATTTTGGCTCATGCTGTTTCATGGCCTGTTTCATTTGTTGCCAAAAACTGGATTCTCTAGGCTTCCTTGTTTTCTTCGGAACGTCCAGTAGATCGTCCATGGCTTATTTCCCCATACCGGCTTTGGTATTGACGATTGATTCGTACCTTTGGCGCGTTTTGCATCTCCTGCATTCGATTCCAAGTTTCTGGTCCAAACCATAGCTTGCCTAAAAAATTAATCAGAAACATCTCTAGCCTCATCCTCCCCGAACATAATGCGTTCTTTCGCTTTTGATCTTTTATTACCTTGAGATAAATCAACATCGTGAGTCAAAGGTTGATACGTCTGCTTGATTTCCTCCAGTGCCTTCATGACCTCTTCCTTGGACATCTGATCAATCGACCCTGTTCTTATCTCGCTCTTGCTCACATAGATGTCACCTTGCGCTTGACCACGCCGATACTCCGCTTGCACAGCGGCAGAATAAGCCCCTGCCTCCAAAGCTGTGTCACGGATACGTTGAAGATCTCGCAGGTGACGTTGGTATTCCACACCATATTTCTGATCAAGCTCTTGACGATATTCTCGAATGGCTCGACATACGTGTGGATTCAAACGTGGGTTAGTTAGTTCCGACGCACGGACGTGTGCAGATTTAGGTGGGTAGCCTGCATTGATTGCCGCCTCGCGCATGGTGATCTGTCCATCCTTAGCCACTAGCTCTCGAACAAACAGTTCTTGCTTACGCGTTAATCTTTTATCGGGGCTAGGCCCTTTTCGGACGCGGGGTCTTTTTTCTTCGGGGATGACTGCGCCACGCCCTTTGGTTGTCAGTACTTTAGCGTAGCGTTCTTTTCTTGCAGGCATACTACCTCCGTTGGTATGCGAGGTATTTTCCATAAGTCCAAGTCAAAAGAAAACCCCCTATATAGAGTTTTTCTGAGAATTTATTTTTTTTCAAAAAAAAAATCTTTGGCCCCTATATGCTAAATCGCGAATTAACAAATCTCTGAATACAATATTGTAACCACGTAACCTTGCTGTAACTCTCAAACCCCAGTGTTTATGCGGCTTTCAAGGCAAGGTTACACAGTTACGCCAGTTACGCCTATTTTTAATTTTTTCAAAATAAAAACAATCTCTCAGAAAAAACACTATATAGGCGATTTACTACGCCTCCTCCATTTCCTCAAGGTCTGGACATTCCATAAGCACATCGGAATCGCACGACACGCCATTTTCGTGAAACCATCTACGCATTTTTGCGTGTGTAGCTTCGCCCTCTTTACCATAATAAGCGTTGACTGCTCTAGCTAACTCACTGTCGTACTCAAACTCCACGCGCACTCTGCGTGTTTTATTAGTCATGACGCCTCCTCCATTTCATAGCCAACGTTCTTGATAACGATTTGACCTAGCTCACCGTCAAGGCTTCGATCTTTTGTCACCTCACCATCTTCGTAGATGCCGCAGAACCACCCACCTTCATCCAAATAGTAGGCCGTGACACAAACACCCAACTCCGTGAGTTTTTCCCATATGGGTGTTGGCGGACTCCACGCAGTCCAGCATTTAAAACTAAACCCTACTAACCCTTTTCGCGGTGAATACCTTTCTGTCACACCATCTGTCTCGATGATTTCTACATGACACAGATCCCACTTGGTTCCCCAATTTTCTATGCGCCAGTCATACCACTTACCGTCTTCCCACATTTCGATGGGCATGGGCAAAACAAAATCACAGAACCTGTCTTGCTTCGTTAAGGCCGTGTAAAGTTCGGTGACTAAAACAGAGTTACCTTTGATGTCCACAGTTTGATAGCAATGGTTAGGCATTTTCGTCCTCCTCTTTGACGACTTGAAAGTAGTCAGGGCTAAGTTGCAAAGCGCCCCGATGGTTACCGAAAGCGATTCGTTCGCCTTCTTCTTTTGACCCCCACTGGAGGTTCCAGTTAGAGGAGCGGTAGTTGTCCAGCACCAACTTGCTCTCAAGCAGATCGGCACTTTCAAAAAGCTCACCGGTTGTTCGGTGAGTGGTTCTAGGTTTTACGGTGAACATAGTGCTCTCCAAAAAAGCCCCCTTTCGGGGGCGGTTGATGTATTCGTCAGAAAGTCAGTCGAATGGAACTTCGTCCCTAGATAAGTAATCCAGTTGACCGGTTTTGAGAAAGTCGTCAGGAGCACTCCAAGGAATGTCCGTTCGGGCTTTGTTCATCACCTCGTCCCACCATTCTCTGCTATCGAACAGAGGGTCCATGCTATCGATTTCTCGTTTGGACAGCAGTTTAGCCAAAGGCACAATAGTTCCGCCCTCTTTAACGACCCCGACAACTAGCGAAGGAGGCCCGCTAGGGTTCTTAGCTAGGATTAAACCGAACGAGTCGTGGCGTTCGAGCATTAAGGCTTTTTCGACGGCCTTCTGAGCGAAGGTCTTGTCTTCAAGTGACATAAGTCACCTCCCAAAGTGTGTTGTTAAAGATCGCTACCCGCTGGGGGTTAGCGGTCGAAAGACTCCCTTTCGACTTTTATAGTATCGCATACGAGCGCATACAGGTCAAGAAAANTTTTAAAACGTGTGACAATTGTGACAAAACTTTTTACTTGACACTTTTTATGTAAAGTAAAGTTGACACTATGGTTGGGGCAGGCAAAAAAAAGCCCCGTAGGAGTCGGACGGGGCTGGGTTCAAATGTAAAAGGCCACTTTGGAAAACCACACTATAAGAACCCTAAAAGGAACGCACTATCTCGAGTATACGTTTAGTTGCGTCTTTTTTACAAACAATACTTAAGTCTTCTTGGATCACGACCGTTTCGCCGGTTCGGCGGGCCATGGTATCTGCCGCTTCAATCGCTATCTGTATGTCTTCTATCGTTGATTGAATCACAGGCGTCGATGGCTCTGGCGTTAAGCTCTCGTTCGGCTTCAACTTTGGTTTTGGCAAACTCTCCCCAAATTTTAAGCCTTTCAATATCTGCTTGCTTAACGATGCCTTTTTCATAGTCGGCCTTTACTTTTTGTATCGCGTCATAAAAAGCGGTCTTGATGTCCGTCATATNGAAAAACTTTTGGAGGTCAGTGCTTTNCCGCCCTCTTTTTCGCTGTAATATTTAGCGACTTCNTCTTTGATAAAAGCCTGATCATTNTTTGTNAGNTTGTCNTGCTTCCACGCNTCAGTNATNTAGCGTAGCTGTCCGCTAATNGTGCGGCCTTCGACCCGNGCAATCACNACNACTTCNTCGTAGATNTCNCGAGGCATTAAAACTGATTTCCANTTAGTGGTATCCATACAATNTCTCCAATAAAAAAGNTGAGGCGTTTCAGACCTTGGTGCCTCTNACCAAGTTACGAGGAGCCACCTCCCTGTCCTAGACTTTTCGGACACTGGTGTCTTATGCCAGCATTTTGGGTGGAAGTAAGCCCCTGTCCTAGACTTTTCGGACACTGGTGTCTTATGCCAGCGATGTTGGGTCTCCCCTGTCCTATGAGTAAATCTATACGATTATGTTAGATAATACAAGATCTAATGCACCTCTGGCTCATTTCTAAGCAAATCTTTTGCCCAGTCGGGCATGTTCTTGAACCGTGGGCCGTGATGAAAAAACACCATCGCATCGCATGCGGGACAGTATAAGTTGGTCACGATCTCTAGCTCACCGTCTTCGTTGATACTGTCCTCGTCACCGCCCCAGACAAGTGTCATGTCTTTGCAGGTCCAGCATTTCATGTTATGTCCTCGCACTCGCCCCATGATGGACCGATTTCTATGTCGCATCGGTTGGGCACTTCAATGGGTATGGCGTTTTCCATCATGCTAGATAGTTTACGCGCTTGCTCTGTGCTTTCAACGCTGAAGGCTAGTTCATCGTGGACTTGTAGCATGGGCACGTGGCCCGCGTTGTAGCAGTCGAGCATCGCTTGCTTGGTCATATCGGCGGCGGACGCTTGGATAAGGCGGTTGAGTGCTTTGTAGGTGTAAGCACGTTTTAAACGTGTCGTTGGCCCGTGCGTCGCGATGGCTTCTTCGCGGGGCAGGGCTTTGTGCATGGCGAAAGTATCGGGTTCCCAGAGATCGAACCGGCATTTACGGCCTTTAAGCGAACGGATGGAGCCGGAGGATCGTGGGTCTTCGAGCCGTTGTTGGACGCCCCGCATCAGGGCTTTTACAAAAGGCACTTTGTCGTGGTATTGCTGGGTCAGGGCTTTCGCTTCATCGATGGATAAGTCCAGTTGGTCGCTTAACTTATTGACACCCATGCCATACATCATACCCAGATTGATGGTTTTGGCTTGTTTGCGTGGGATGTTTGCCATCTCTGCGACCATGGTATGAAAGTCGGTGTCCATATTGGTGAGGTAAGCAGTGACGATTTCATCGACACCTGCCAGTGGTGCGTTGCGTGATTCGCCGAATGCTTTAGCGTAGTGGACCAAGATCCGTGGTTCTTGTTGCGAGAAGTCGATAGCGGCCCACTGCTTTCCCTCTTCCGGTATAAACAGTGAACGGATAAGCGGCCCAAGCTCTGGATCGCGAGCAGGGATCTGTTGGAGGTTGGGAGAGTTGTAGCTCATACGGCCACTGACAGTGCCGCCGTCGTCCGACCGTAGCTGGTTCACGTGGCTATGTACACGACCGTTGTGGACGTATTTCATGACGCCGTCGATGAAACTACCGTGGGTTTTATTGACGTTGCGGCATTGCACGATAAGACTGGCTAACTCGCTGTTGTGCTCAAGCAAGAATGTTTTTGTAAAGCTAGGCGTGCCTTTTTCTGTTTTGGGGTAGGGTATGGACAGTTTGTCAAAAGCTTGGGCGATGGACTGTGCCGCCCAGATCTCAACGTCTTTGCCTACGACTTCCTTGATGCGTTTATGCAGGTGTGCTTCTCGCCGCATGAGGGATTGTTTGGTGCGCTCTGCTTTGTCGGCATCGACGCGGATGCCGCGCATGGTCATCTCGACTAGACAGGGTAAGAGTCCGGTCTCAAGCTCCCAGATGGTCCACAGATCTTCACGGTTGAGGATGGTTTTGAAATGATCCCAAAGCTCAAGAGTAAGCTCTGCATCGACCTCTGCGTACGGGCCGACATACATAGCCGGCAGACGCCACATTTCTGACTTGGGGTCTACACCAAAGCTACGTGCGGCTTCGGTCAAGGTTTTTTCAGATTTGGTTTTACCAAGGTAGTCGTAAGCCAGCGCGTTCAGGCTGTAACTAAAACGGTTCTCGTCGATTAAGCTGGCGGTCATCATGGTATCGATGATCTTGCCGTTGACAGTAAAGCCCATGGCACGAATCCACCCAAGGTCGTACTGGGCGTTATGCATGATCTTGTCAGCGGGGCACTCGAATACTTTTTTGAGCCAGCGGGCCGTGATCCGTGCATCAAGGTTTCCACCGCCTGCGTGTCCTATCGGGATGTAAGTAGACCAACCAGCAATAGCAATAGCGTAGCCTACGACCTCACCTTTTTGTGTCGGCCAGCCCGGCCCCGCCTCTTTGAGGTGAGGGTCGCGTGTCTCTACATCGATGGCGATTTCTTTGGCATCGGTGATGTCAGGGAACTCTGCGATCGGCACCCAGTCTGTCTTGGGCGGAAACATTGCCATCTGTAATTTTCCAGCCATCACACTACCTTTCTTTCTCGAAAAAGCGCTTTTTCAAAGTGTTGACACTTTGTGCAATACCAACCTCGTCGGATGTTTTTTTCGGCATGTATCACTTCTTTTGCCTTTTCACCGCACTTCGGACAAGTAATGGTTTTTAGATCGTCGATCATAATTCGTAAGCCTTTAAATAATCGTCGGGTTCTAAAATGTAGAGGTTTTTAAGTGTGCGGGTGATACCCACGTAGAATGTTCTATGTAGCTCNTCTCCNGATTGCTCAAGAGCCGCATTCGTAAGATCAAGCATAAGAACAACATTTTCGGCCTCACCGCCTTTCGTTCCGTGGATCGTGGACAATCGGATGCGCGGTTTAGCGTTAAATTTTTCGCCACGTCGAAGCATAGCTACGATGTAGGCACGGTCTTTGTCGGGAATCTTATCCATGGCCTCATGCCAGATCATCTCNTCNCCNACCAANAGNCCGTGATGTGNTTGCAACGTTTTCAGATCCAAAAGCACNTCGTCGTCAGCTTCTATTTTTTTNAANCCACGTTTGATGCGGATGTTGTTNCCTGACATNAACGAGTANATGGCTTTGACAGCCCCNGCNTGTACGGCTTTACCTTTGCGTAGTTGCTCCCACGCATTGATCGCAACCGACATTTTTTCGGGTATGGATCGTTGGTCGTGGCCCCGCGTGAACAAGTACCCTTGCTCTTTCAAGGTGTTGGCGATTGGGTGAAGCATGTAGTTAGCGTGCGCCATAATGAGCCAAGAGCCGTGAGCCATGCTCAGTTGATTGACATCAACGATCCGTTGTACGGAACCCATCTCGTCACGGGGACGATAGGTTTTGGGAAAGCGGTGGTTTATCCGGTTTACGACTTTTTCCGCAAGCGTATGTACCGTACGTGGCACACGGTGTGATTGCTCTAGCGTTTCAGAACCGCCGGGCAAATTGATGAATTGATCTACATCTGCACCGCCCCAAACGTAAATGGCCTGATCATCGTCACCCGCGCAATACATCTTTTTTGATTTGGCATCTAGTTTGTGAGCGATGTCCCACTGTAACGGTGAGAGATCCTGTGCTTCATCCAAAAAGCAAATCTCGAACGAGGGTAAAAGAAAGTCAGCTTCCTCAATAAATTTTTGTAGCAGGTCGGTAAAGTCGAGCAGGTTGTTAGCCGTTTTGTAGTTGTGGTAACTACTAGCGACGTAATCTACCTCAAGCCACGTGTGGTTGATCTTGCTTTTGTTGTATTCCTGCCGAAGGTGGTTTTTCTTGGTGCGGGCAAGATTGATAAGCGACAGTATTGGGTGATCGCTTGTTTTGACAATTGTGTCCCACTCATCGGTGTAATTAGTGCCGTTAAGTTCAAACCCGATGACTTCCGATAGCTCTCTATATTGAGCCGCCCCCATCATTTGATGCTCTTTGACAGAGAGCAGTCTGTAAGCCAGCGAGTGGATTGTTCGGAAATAGGGTAGGTCTTTGTCAGGATCCAAGTTAAAACGCCGTGAAGCGCGATCCTTGGCCTCTGTAGCGGCCTTCTTTGTAAACGCAAAGAAACCTATCGAGCTTGAGGGCACACCGTCAGACAAGGCTCTATCTACCATGTCCAGTAACGTCGTGGTCTTGCCTGTGCCGGGTGGCCCAAAGATCCGATACATTAGAAAGGTGCCTCACCCATATTGAATTTTGCACCTTCAATGGTGGTCTCAATGTGTTGACGGTTGTCTAACGGCAGTTGCCAAACACGCACGGGCTTGCCTTTTATTTTCAACACTACGGACTCGCCGTTGATGTCGCGTAGTCGCTGGGCAATCTTGTGTGATTTGAACTCAGTAAATTTGTTTTTACGCAGGAACGCATCGAAGTCTTTGAGCCTAAAGAAGATGGAATCGGACTCGTCGTCTACCCACGGGCGTCGTAACAAGATTTCTTCACGGTCTTCTGCTCGCTGACTGTTGCCGCAGAACTCTTCAAGAAACTCGTAAAACTGACCTGTGACCGAAGCGTCCTGAGACACCTCGATAATCGCACCATCGGTCTCCGACATCTCTTTCATAAGTTGATTGATACGGCCTTCCCAGCCGCGTTTAGGAAGCGTCTGAGGCATAAAATTCAACTGTTCGATACAAGACTTCTGAAACGCTATCTGACTCAACAGTGCGTCCGTGTCTAGCTCCAAAGGCACACCATTGACATCAAGGAACCAGACGGGGGGAACGGAGTTGTATTTTCGAAGGTTGGCAATCGCCATATCAGAGACTGCCGCGCCTACACCATACTTGCGCGTGACGCACACGTCTTTGTTGCAGTACGGTTGTATCGGCATGTCAGAACATTTGAACGCGTAATCTTTTCGCTCAAGCTGTTTGACAACAATGTTGACCTCGTTGAGCGGTAACGGTGGATCGACGTAAGACATGTTGTGATGGAGGATTTCATCCTGCCACGTATCAGGGTGGGCTTTGCGTAAGTACACCCCGATATTGAACAAACCATTGTTTCTACCGCCCTCACCAATTTTATTGGCGCAAAGGGTTTGTAAACACGGAGGTCCATCGACAATGGGCGTATTGTCAATCGATTGATGTGTAAGTGCCTCTATCTGCTCTTTGGTCTGGGCGGCAGTGTCATAGAGAGTAAAAAACTCTTCAAGTGTCGCGGCACTTCCATCCGCGTTAAAGGCATACCTGAGTCCGTCTTCAGCATCGTAGTACGGTAAATTGAGAAAATTACCAACGTCGCCGCGATCAAGAAAAAGCTTAACTTGTTTCGGAAAAACTTCACTGCCACCGTAACCCAGTCCAGCCGCGATGTGATGCAATGTGTCTTGCATCAGCTTTGCGCTGATCCATTTTTTTGCAAATAAAAAACAATGAGCACCGCCCGACTTTGATCGGCAAATCACCAAAGGAAGCCCGACTTGATCGATTTTTTCGATCAATCGTTTGTGATCAAGTGGGTACTGGTCAATGTCAATGCAACCCCAAACGCATTGATTATCTTCGTTGATTGGAATTATTCCAATACTGTCGCCTTTGCCAGAAAGGTGACCTTCCCAAAGCTCCGTGGTCCGTGGGTTACGTAACAGGCTTGCTTTGCCAGTATTTTTTCCATCCGCTTTTTTACTGTCGATTCTAAAAGTGCCATACGCACTTTTAAGGCCATCAAAGATAGCCGCAAACTTAGTCGCATCAGACATAGTCTGTTCCCAGAAAGGAGGGGCCGAAGCCCCCCGTTACTTAGAATGGAACGTTATCCTCGCCAACCTCATCGTTAGCGTGTTTAACTTCCACATCCCCTGCCATTATTTGTTCGTTGAACATTTTGGCTTGCTGGTAGAAACCACCGTTATCGACCATACCGTCGAGTGAGATTTCCCATCCGTGCCACGAACCTTTGGAGTTTTCCTCAGATACGGTCTTTAGCTTGTAGACGTGGCTGAAACGTGGGGGATTGAACGGTCCATTTTTGCCCATAAGGGTACGTTGGGCGATCATGGAGTTCCACTTGCGCGATTTCTTCAACTGGGTAGATTTCATCGCAATGAGTGCAGTGCTGACCATTTCACCATCGATAACCAACACAAAATGCTGGTGCGTTTCCTCGATATAGGTGCCATTTCCGCCAACGACGTAATCACGATTGTCGTCTTTCGATCGCTCTGTTGCTGGACGTTCTTGATCTGGGGTAAAGATATTGACCGGTGCGCCGGTCCCCTGACCGCGTGGTGCCCATTCGATAAACCTTCTTTGGTACGCACAGGGAATGACCAAGATACCGTCTTTGCCTTTAAACGTTTGATTAGTGACAGTGTTCAAAATGTCACCAGCCTTAGCGTCCTCAAGATCGTCAAGCACTGGGTCTTGACGACTCAACACTTTCAGAAACGGTAATGCAAGATCTTCTTGCCCTATGTTTTCAAGACCCTTACCGGCGTCCTCCTCAAACATCGAAGCGTCGAATGCGACGATGCCTTTGTCTTCTTGCACAGCTACTTCTGCCTTAGCCATGTTATTTTCCTCGCTTGATTGTTGCACGTTGACCGACAAATGCGCCGAACAGTTCCATCGGGAATTCTTCCCCCTGTTCCACGCGCTCTTTTACCCACGCTTTCAGCGTGCTTGGATGCACATCCGTTTTTTGTTCCGGTTGGAAGCCAAGCTTTTGCGCGGTTTCCATGAAACGGTAGGCCGCTCCATCCTCTCCACGACCAAAATTGCACGCCACCGTGTTTTTGATAATGTCTCCGAAATCGTTATCGCGGAGCCATCCGAACGCGGCAGGTTTGTTTTCGGCTTTGATGTGTGCGCCGTACGTGGGTCGGACTTCAAGTTTCGATCCGTCCTCCAACTCAAATTTGGTGATGCCAAATTCAAGCAGAAGCGCTGGTAGGTCTTCATCGGTGAGTTTTAACAGTTCACGTTTCTGTTCTTTGAGCTTGCCTTCAAGTTCGGCGATCAACGCCTCTTTGTCTCTAACAGCACGCGCAAGATCCGCAACTGATTGCAGTCCGCCGTCGGTTACCTTTTCGACGTTGGAAGCCCCGGACTGAGTGTCAGCTTCCATGAAATCCAAGAGCACATCGCTCATCTCTTTCTCCTCTCGTGGTTAGGCCCGTTGTTTTTGGGCTGGAAAGAGAACATATCATAGGATATATTCTTATATCAAGCGTGGGAGAAAAAAATGTTTGAGTTTAAGACAGAGCCGTATGAACACCAGAGAGAGGCGTTTGATCACTCGTGGCAACGTAGATATTACGCGCTTTTTATGGAAATGGGTACGGGTAAAAGCAAAGTCACAATTGACACAATTGGCGCTTTGTTCGAAGAAGGCGAGATAGATACCGTATTGGTGGTGGCACCAAAGGGCGTTTTCGACAATTGGGTAAAACAAGAGATACCACGCCATTTACCAGACCGTATCGCAAGGTCCGTGGTCCGTTGGCAACCCAACTTTACCAATAAGTTTAAAGACCAGTTACGTAAAATTGCTGTGCCTGCGGAGCGAAAGCCAGAACATCTGAACGTGCTTGTTATGAACACCGAAGCGTTTAGCACGGACAAGGGTACAAACGTGGCGATGAAGTACCTGCGCAACAACCCTCGTAGTTTTATGGTTGTTGATGAAAGCACCACGATCAAAAACAAAGGGGCCGTTCGCACCAAAAATCTTGTAAAAGTAGGTAAGGAGGCGATGTATCGCCGCATTTTGACAGGCTCGCCCATATCAAAATCACCAATGGATTTGTACACGCAGTGTGCGTTCCTTGATGACAGGGCTTTGGGTTTCGCCAGCTACTACAGCTTTCAATCGCGATATGCCGTGGTCCGTCGTCGGACGTTAGGGGCACATAGCTTTCAAGAGATCACGGGATATCAACGCCTAGACGAACTTGGCGACAAGTTGGATGAGTTTAGTCTGCGTGTTTTGAAGCAGGACTGCCTTGATTTACCGGACAAAGTGTATACGAGACGAGAGATCCCACTAAGCATAGAGCAAAAAAAAGTGTACGTGCAGATGCAGGAGTTTGCTTTAGCAATGTTGGAGCGCGGAGAATTGTCTACAACGCAGTCTGTCTTGACGCAGATCATGCGCCTACAACAAATATGCTGTGGCTTTCTTCAACCAGACGAGGGTGACATACAGGAAATCAAAAACAGTCGCATTGAAGAGTTGCTTAACGTGGCCGAAGAGACTCAAGGCAAAGTCATTATCTGGGCAACGTGGTCCTACGACATACGCCGCATAGAGGACGCGCTACGCAAGCGGTACGGCAACGACAGCGTAGCATCCTACTATGGCGAAACCGACCAAGATGATCGACAAAATATCGTAGAGCGTTTTCAAGACCCTTCTTCCAATTTACGTTTCTTCGTGGGACAACCTCGAACAGGGGGTTATGGCATCACACTCACCGAGGCCAACACGGTTGTTTATTTCAGCAACAGCTATGACCTTGAGATTAGGCTTCAGTCAGAGGATCGTGCACACCGAATAGGCCAGCAGAAGAGCGTGACCTATATTGATTTTGTGTGCCCTGACACCATTGATGAAAAGATCTTACAGGCGCTACGTGACAAAATTAATCTTGCAGGCACTGTTTTGCGAGAAGATGTTGCGGGGTGGTTAGCCTAAGCTACCAATACCCCCGCGAATCATCTGAGAAGCCTCGTCCTCTGGGAACAACGCGGCGTATTGCATGCGCTGTTGAGGGTTGGGTCGAGCTTGTTGTGGTGCCCTTTGTATCTGTGGCAACGGTGGTAGCTGGACCAAAGGCTCGCTGGGCGTTGGAGGAGGGGCCGGTACAGGGGCTTCTTCAACAACGGGTGCTGTTACAGCCTGCTCTATGTCTTCTTCAAGTTCACGAGCCGTGGCCGCACCGCCGCGACGTGTGACATCCAAACCTTTTTTCTTGAAGTAATCAGTGACCCTGTTAACTAGGTTGAGCTTTTCTTTTTCAGAAGCAGGCTTCTTAAGATACATAGCCAACAGTTTTGGATCTCGAATTAAGTCCAGCATTACATCCATTTGCAGAGCCAAAGGTATGTTGGCGAATACCTCGCGCATGGCTTTAGAACCAGCACCTGCGGCAACCAGCGACTGGTTTCCACCACCCAATATATCTGAACCCATCGTACCTAGCTTGGCACCAGAGATACGTAAGAAAAGGTCAAATACAGGGCCTGAGTTTTCGGCTAACTGATCGATCGTACCCGCGTTAAGACCTGCTTCGTATTTGATCATTTCGCGAAGCATAGAATCTAAATTTTTAGCCTCTACATCGGACATCAAGCCTTTGTTTTTCATATAGTCAAGCAGACTTACGCCATCTGTACCTGTGCCTCGAATAGGGTCGGTAAGACTTTCCCACATGGCGGATGGACTAAATCGTGTGCCAGTCGAACCACCTTTAGTCATTACCCATTCTAAAATTGCACCTTGCAACGCCTTTTTTGCACCGGATTGCTCTGCTTCCGGCGCTCGCATAGCTACACGGGTCAAATTATCTAACGATTTAAGTGGCGCTCGATTACCCGCAGACAAAGCTTGAGATACGGCAAAGACGGGGCTTTCGGCGTTCTCGCCTAACAAGTTTTGAAAGTTTACTTGGCGACGAATTTTAGCTTCTTTTTGCTTGTTGTAAGTTGCAGTACGGTTCAACAAAACTTGCGCTGTGTTTAAATTTTCCAAATCGCTACGAAGCGCAGGGAACATGTCGAGTAACTCTGAATGGTCTCTTATCCAGTCGTACAAAGCTTTTTCGTTTATCTTTCCTGTCGCAGTAGGGTCAAGGGCCTTGGCCCGTGCACTACGAAGCATGGCTTCATACACCGTATCGATGTTAGCCATCGTTTGTTCAGCGCCTTCTAGCCCCTCATCTGCCGCAAATTGAGCTACCTTTTGTAGGTCGCGAATACGCATCAAAGTGGGGTCTGCCCCGCCTCGAAGTAGACGGTCCATCAATGTTTCTACGGGAATCCGTTCAGCACCCGTTCGTTGCGTAGCAAGAACATCCCCGGTAAAAGCTCTAGTGTAGACATCGTTCAAAGCTTTAGAAAACTCTCTTGCCGCAGTGTATGCCTGAGAGATGGACTCATCTGGAATACGTTGTAGATCCTCCAGTATGGCTTCTGCAAACTCTCCAGCTATTCGAGCAGAGTTGTTTTTACCTTGTGACCGTAAGGTACGAGCGAGTTCAGTCGCTACACTGCGCATGTCTACCAATTCTGTGGAAGACAGTGTCGCATCCATCATGGTCTCAAAGCCTTGCGACTCTTCAGCTTTACGGTTCACAAATTTGTTTAAAGGCGCGAGGTCCGCGATTATTAGTTCCTGTTTTTCTGGCGTGCTAGGAAGTCGTGACCATACATCTATAAAGGCCGGACGCTCTGCGCCAAACATGTCAATGGTATACTCAGGAATGGCCTCCCAAAGCTGTGTTTCTTGATCACGTGCTTTTCTTAACTCTGCTGACGCAATGTCATACAAAGCCTGACCAAGCTCTGCATTTGATCGCTCATCTTCGCCACCCACTCGACGGTAAGCCTCTAAAAGGTTTTCTGTTCGAGTAGAAAGCCGTTCGGTCAAACCTGCGTTAAATAAGTCATTAAGTGTTTGAGCAGAAGCTTCAAGAGCCTCTCGATCGCCCGACTGAGACATCAATAAAACTTGTGCTCGAATAGACTCAATGGCGGATTCTGCCGCCGCCGCACGATCCGCACCTAAACGAGGTGCGATATTTTCAAGGTATTTTTCAATAGCCAGCAACGTGGGACTTCCGGCTTTTGCACCGGCTGTTAACTCGATAGGATTACCGGCTTCATCACGTAAAGCGCGGCCCGTGGCCTCTAGTTGCTCAATGATGAAGTCAACATCTTCGCCACTGCCCTCTAACAACAAGCGAAGACGATCTGTGGCCTTTTGCAATCGTTTTTCTTTAACACCTGACACAACAGCGCGTATGCCACCTTGATCAAACCGTCTTTTCACATCTCTGAAAAAAGGACCGATCTGATCGTAATTTTTAAAAAGGGATATGCCACCCCGAACTACTGAGGGAAGTACTAAACCGGGAGCAATACCACCGACTGTTTCTGAAACAAGTCGTGGTATGGTCTCACCTTCATATTTTTCTTCAGCAAATCCCGCACCTACTGTAGCGCCTGCACCAAATCCTGCTTCCGCTGTAGCGGTAAGTAGTGGGTTTTTTCGAGCTTCTTCGGCTGTTTTAGACAGCATTCTTTCAGAGCCACGAATAAAACGAAGTTTACGAGTACCTTGACCACCGGTTCGTAAAGCCTCCTGCATTGCAGGTGAAGTAATGGCCTGCATCGCCGCTTGGTCACCGCGATAAGCTTTAGAGGCTAAAGGCACAACCTCGTCGTTCATCTTCGCTAGATTGTCTAAATACTGCGCGGCCCCGAAATTTACATTTTTGGAAATCGCCCAAGGCGTAGCAAAAAAACCTGCAACGGTCGCCGCAGTTTTACCCATTTCCTCGTCAGCCGCAGTACCGGGAAGAATAAGGTCTTCTTCGCCCATTAACTTTTCTTGAAAATAATCTACAGCACCCTGACCGCCAATAGCCCCAACCAAAGTAGTCACAATAGGCACGCCAAATTTAAGCGCAATAGTGGGTGGAGTAACGGGTGGTACGCCTGCGGTCATTGCGGTACCTAATTTTGCCCCAGCAACAGCCCCACCAAAAGCACCTACCTGACGTGGCGTTTCTTTTTTAAACCCTTCTCCAAAAGATCCTTCTCGAATAGGTTTGCCATCAGGGTTTACAAGAAACGATCGGATAATATCTACGTCACTAAGTGCCCGTTGATCTGGCGTGAGTTCGGCAGTACCTTCCGTTAATTCGAAAACAGTAGCGGTTCCGTTACGCAGGCGAGCATAACCGCCCGTAAAATACTCCGGTTGCTCTTCTTCCAAAGCCGCCGCAATCTCCTGAGCTAAAACAGGTATAGCCTTGTTTGACCCGCCCAATTCCCTTACAAAAGCATCTAATTCGTCTTGCGACAAAGTAATGGGCGTAGGACCTGACAAGATGTCATCGTCATCATCTACCATTAGTTTTTCCTTAAGGCACCGCGTAAGGCATTAACTACGCCTTCTTGATTAGCACTGGTGCTATATTGATCCGGAACTGTTTGCAAAAGTGACAACAGGCGACGTAGCTCACGGTTGTTAGCTTCAATGTCTGGAATTAGATCGGATGAAACGCCACCAGCCATTTCAGAAAGGTTGCGATACAACTGACCTTTTGCAAGACGTTTCAGTTCGATTAGCTTGTTAGCCTCTGATTCAGGATCTCTTAAAATAGCATCTGGGTCCGGGAACAATTCCGCTACATTTTCCATTTCAGCAACAGGGAATCGTGGGTTTACAACAAGTGCAGAACGCCCTAACACACGTATTCCACGCAAAGCTTGTCGTGCGGATTGTGTTTCTAAATCGCTTGTGAAGGGTATGCCAAAGCCGCCTAGCGTATTTGTTACAAAAGCAGAAAACGCCGCGAAAGGACCGGTTCCTTCTAATGCCGCTTGCATAGCATCTTCTGTGGTTATGTTCAGCAGTGAATTTAAATCAGCTTGCTCTTGTGCGGTTAACGCTACCGCATTAACCGTACCGTCATCATTACGTGATCCGCCCTTAGCGTTGTTTGAAATTACAGCAGTATTAAACTCTTCTTCAGTAGCATCTGGTGCGACACCTAAAGCTTCACGAAGTTCCATAGCCGCTTTCTTACGCTTGTTCAGCGTAGTAATGACTTGATATGTAATGGTGTCACTTAATGGAGCGGCACCCGCAGGCATGGGCACCGTGTTACCATCATCATCTTGATACGTACGACCACCATCGAAGCTTAAGTAATTATCACCGTTAATTAGGTAAGCTTGTGCAGTTTTTGCACCGGGGTCCGTGGCGATTGTATTAATGCTAAATACATCACCGGTCGTGGACGCCGCATTAGCGGTAGACGCCTTATTAACAGCCTCTTGACCTTCTGGTGTGTTTATATCAACAAACTCACGTGTGTTGGTTTCAAGGTTAGTCAAAACTCTGAAGTTAGCCTTACCACTGTCCGCCGTTGGCTTTTCATACGGCATAGCACCATTATCTAGCGCTTTTTGGTAATCAGAAAACCCGGCTTGAGTATCAATATTAAAAGCCTTTACTCCACCTTCCGGCATCGTTAAAAGCTTTGCCTCAGACTTAAAAGACGTTGGATCTAAAAGATCCTTTGCCAGAGTCGCACCAATGGTCTGTTTGAAGTCTTGCGCCCCTTGCGCTTGTTTCATAGCTGTTTCTAAGGCCGTAGCTTTAAGCGCTCGATCTGTCGCACGACGCTCCGCCTCCCGTGCACTAATTTGTGCAGGTAGCTGAGATGCCGCCGCCGCAAGCTGAGATGCAAAAGGTTGACCCGCAACACTTTGACCACTTCTAGGATCAACGCCTGCCGCTAAATTCAAACCCGCTTGTGCAATATCAAAAAAGGTATCGGCGCGTCTAGCTTGCCGTGCCTCCTCATCGTCACCCAATATTTTTTGGTACATGGGTAACAAGGATTCATAGTAACCCGCAACGGTCTCTGCGCTAGGTGGTTTGGCTAGGCTACCAAACGTTTCCATGATGGTGTTTATACCAGCTATACCAGTGGGAACCGTGCCTGAATCGTCAGATCCTTTAGCTAAGTGAGCAACGGCCCCGCCTTGGTTAAAATTTTGTGGAGCAGGAGCCTCCGAAGCCCCTGCCATCATCAAACTACCTACGCCTTGACCCATATCAGTGCCGCCCATGTCAACGTCACCAACCATTTGTTGCATCAATTGTGCAATGCCCGTGCCCATTGCGCCTTCTTCAGTCATCATGATGGTGGGCTGTACAAGTGCAAGAACTGTTTCAGGCGTCTGACGTGCATCTGCCTCACCTACAAACCCGGCAAGCTCTTGGTAACGTGCTTCTAGCGGTTGCTCGTTGCCTCGAATGGCGTCAATGACCTCTTTGGGCGACTCTGCTTGGTCAAGAGACTGCATGGTGCCTTCAAGGTATTGTTGACCAATTTGGGCACCTGCCGCTTCTGCCTGATCAACGGCCATCATGGTCTCGTCAGGCATCATCTGCGCTGGACCACCCATCTGCCTAAATAATGGTCTGTCTAAGGTGTTCATTAAAATAGCCCCTGTACGCCTTTTGCGGCACTTAATCCTGCAATACCTAACCCAGCAATTTGTTGTGCAACACTAGGGTCTGGACTTTGTGTCATGGTTGTAACGGATTGAGAAGACGGTGTGCCACGATAAATGTCACTCAAAAACGAATATTGTTGGTATGGGAACTGTTGTCGTTGCAAGTTACTTTGCCGTTGAGCATCCAAAATAGCTTGTTGCAAGACTTGCTCCTGACCACCAAGCGCCGTAAGCCGTTGTATGTCAGTACCCTGTAGTTGTTGACCTAACTGACCCAATTGCGCTTGTTGTTGACCTATGGAAGCTAGTTGCTGTCCTGTTCTTGCGCCTTGTCCCGCCAATTGTCCGAACTGCTGTCCAAACTGACCACTAGCCTGACCCAGTGCAATCATCTGGTTTACATCCTGCTGACCAAGCTGTCCAAACTGTAGCCCAAGATTACTAAGATCCTGAGCGGCTTGACGACCTAACTGGGCACCTTGCATGCCTAATTGGGCACCTTGTAAGCCCATCTGACCCGCTTGCTGTGCTCCCGCAAGACCTAAACGACCTAACTGTTGTGCTGTAGCCGCTTGCTGTGCGGCGCTTTGCAAACCAAGTGTTCCGGCCTGCTGACCTGTTTGTGCCTCTAGGCCACGCGCTTGTAGACCAAGTGCGGCGGCTTGTTGCGCGGCGGCTTGCTGTGCCTGTGCACCACGTAACCCAAATTGGCCTGCTTGCTGTGCGGCAGAAAGGCCCATTTGGCCTGCTTGCTGTGCGGCGGCTTGACGTTGTTGCGCCGCTCGCATTCCTGCCTGCAATGCTTGTTGCTCTGCCGCAAGACCTAACTGAGCACCTTGTAAACCAAGAATACCGCCTTGTTGTGCCGCTTGACGTTGAGCCTGCGCCGCTGATAACGCTGTTTGAGCACGTTGCTGTTCAGCAGACAAGCCTAGCTGACCGGCCCGTAGTCCAAGTGCACCCGCCTGCTGTGCCGCTTGTTGCGCCTGCTGTGCCGCTGTCAAATCAAACACTCCGGCCTGTTGTGCCGCACCAATGCCTAACTGTGCCGCTCGTTGTGCCGCCTGCTGTTGCTGTTGTGCCGCTGTCAGCCCTAATACGCCCGCTTGTTGTGCGGTTTGTGCGCCAAGACCGGCGGCTTGTAAACCTAATCGTGCGGCCTGCTCCTGAGCACGTGCGGCCTGTTGGGTTCCTGCAAGACCCGCTTGCGCCGCTTGTTGTGCGGCAGATGCACGAAGTTGAGACCCTTGAAGTCCTAAACCAGCCGCTTGTAACGCCGCTTGTTGCTCACGACCAGCTACATCCATGCCTAAGCCAGCCGCCTGTTGTTGTGCTTGAAGAGCGGATGCAATGCCTTGCTGACCTAACTGACCTGCAAGTTGAGCACCTTGCTGTTGTCGTCTACGAGCCGCTTCAAAGGCCGCTTGCGCTTGTTGGGCCGCTTGACCAAAACCTGCTTGTCGCATTTGAGCCGCTGTCCGCGCTTGTTGCTCCAACACATTTCGTTGAAGCTCTTGCTCTGCAACCGCTTGACGTGATCCACCGAAGGCACCACGACCTACGGCCTGTGCACGTAAACCTTGACCGGCAATATCACCTTCACGTCGGATATCTTGTAAAGCTTGCTGTACAGCCGCTTGTTCAAAAGGATTGAAGAAAGCACCTACTTGACTGCCGGGATCAAACTGAGCGGCACTGCCTCGAAGCCCTCTTTGAGCTTGACGAGCTTGTTGCAAAGCACCTTGTCCTAAAGCACCAAAGCCTGCGGCCCCTTGAGCCGCAACATCTCGCGCTGTGCCTAAAGCACCCGCCAAACCAGCTTGGCCCGCACCAATTTGTCCAGAAGCGTCTCGCACAGCCTGTGAAAGATCTGTTCGGGCCATGCCACCAATTTGCTGGGCACGTGATGCGAGGTCCGTGAGGCCTCCACGACCTAACGTAGCCTCAAGAGAGGCTCTTTGAGCCGCTTGCTGTAATTCAGGTATCGCACCTTGTGCCGCCTGTGCCGCTTGTTGTCCCGCAGACAAAATACCCGTCTGTCCAGCACCGGCTTGTCCCAACAGGCGTTGAGCCGCTGTTTGAGCCGCTTGACTGGCTTGACTTGCACCACCAAAGAGGCCCCGTTGAGCCGCTTCAGTTTGACTTGCAATACCCGCTTGTTGTTGACCAAGTCCTAAATCAGCACGTTGTGCCGCAAGATTTGCGGCTTGCACACCGCCAGACAAACCTGCTTGCGCTAATTGAGCCTGACGAGCACCCTCTTGCGCTCTAGCCCCTAAACCTAAACGACCAAATTCAGCTTGTCTTGCGGCCTCGTTTGCCGCTCCAAATAAATCAGCACGTGCTTGCCCTGCCGCACCCGTAAGACCCGCTTGCGCTAGTCGCGCTTGCTGTGCCGCCGCTTGGCCTGCGCCTAAAATACCTGTAGCACCGCGACCTGCCTCAGTCAACGCACCTTGGGCCGCACCACCTAGAATACCTTGTGCCCTAGCCGCTTCGTCTGCCGCTACCTGACCGGCGGCACCTAAACCTTGTTGACCCAATTGCGTAGCCGCTTGAGTTTGTTGTGCTGTACGAGCTAAATCTTGACGACCAATGTCAGTGGCATCAAAACCCAACGCCGTGGCTTGTCGAATACCTTGTTCTGCCGCTTGACGATAAGTCTCAGGTGTCAGTCGTTGCGCCGCCGCTTGTTGAGCCGCTTGTTGTAAAACATCTTGCCCTGCACGGGTGGCACCAAACGCCTCTTGTAATCCACCCAGTCCTACGTCTTGAGCCGCCATGGCACCTTGGCGCGTAAGGTCTGTAGCGCTTTGCAAGAAAGGTTGGAAGGTGCCGATGCCTTGTTGAGCTAATTGAGCCGCCTGCTGTTGCATGGGCGAAAGGCCCGCAACTTGGAAAGCTGGTGGCATCCCTTGTGCAACAGGTTGACCTGTTACAGGGTCAACACCTGTAATTTGCCCGCTTATGAACCGCTGTACATCCTGAAGCAAACCAAGGCGGTACGCCTCGATCTCAGGGTTTTCTTGTACTATCTGACGTGTTGTTTCAACTGCCACGGATAGCACCTCCTTCAAAGCGGTTCATTATTTCATACATTCGTCGCATGCCCGCTTCTCTATCACCGTTGCCTGCGCCTCTTACAGCGCGTGCTGTCATGACAAACTCACCATCACTTAACATGGCAGGGATATCATCTGACGTTTCTGTGCCGGGGCCAGATATAGCGCCGTTCATTCTTGGAAACGCTACATCACCGCCGTTTGCGGCATATCGGAAGACACCGGGTGCATACATAGCTCTGTTCTGCTCTAGCAAACTTAAGCCTGTAGCACCGCCGTAAGGATCAGGCAAAGGTTGCACTTCAGGGGTTTCAAAGCCACCTGCGGCACCCATCAGCCCTGTAATACCAACAGCGGCAGGTAAATACCTTCTAGCTAAGTTAGGTCCAGATTCTGAAGCTAATTCAGAAGCAAGCTTGCCAAAATCAATATTTGACTCACTTAAAGCCTTTGGACCGAATTGTTTACTAAACTCTGCTCTTAAATTTTCTGCTGTGTAATTTTCAGGCAAAAAAGCTTGACTCATGTTATCTAAGAAAGCACTAAAATTACCTTGCGTAAGATTAGAAAAACCTTCGCCAAGGGAACTAAAAAACCCTGTTGTATTTTCTAAAGTTCCACTTCCAAAGCCACGATTTATAGCTTGTTGTGTGCTAGTTGGGGCAACAAGATCCGCCGAAGCTTGCGTTCCGACTTGACTAGTCGCTTGTGCTGGTGTTCCAGAAGTAATGCCTAAATCAGCTAATTGTTGAGGACTAGCTCCAGTTATTGAAGGGTCTATTCCCAAATTACGTAATTGTTGCGAACTTTCTGTGAGTTGTCCCAACATACGTTGAGTAGGATCTGCCGCTAAAGAAGGGTTAATACTTGATTGACCTGCGGCATACGCATCTTGAACTGCTTCAAATTCTGCCAAACGAGCAGCTTCTTGACCGACACCTACGGGAGGCAAAGCGCCGGAGGGTGGTGAGGGTGGCGTAGGAGCACTAAAATCAGTAGGCTCTATGTTAAGAAACTCTTGTTCTGAAATAGGTGGCGTGCCACCTGTAAGCCTTGGATTAAGTTCAAAAGGGTTTTCTCCGGGGCCGATATTTTCTGCACCCGTAATCTTGCCGCCAATGTAACCCGCCGCTCCACCAACGGCGGCGGCTTTTAACACGTCTTTTAAGTTTCCGCCTTGTATAGCTGTACCTAAACCAGAGCCAATTGCGCCTTGAAGGACAGTGCCCATGCCCGGAAACACAGCATTTAAAGCAAAAGGTAGTACGACAGGCGCAATCTTTTTGAAAACCTTTACTACTTTTTTTACTGCTTTCTTAACACTTTTAAAAAGTTTTTTGATGAAAAACTCAGGCTGACCGGTAACAGGGTTGATAGAGTTAAGTTCGCTACCAACAACATAGCGCTCTGGTTCAAGGCCCATGTCCCGCATTTCTTTGAATAACTTGGCCTTGAGCCGTGGGTTCAGGTCCAAAACCTGTGCAGGAATAACCGTTTCGCCCTCTGCGGCGTGGACCATGTACTCATCTTCGTACCGTCCATATTGGGCAAGCTTGTCTGCTACTTGTTTTACCCCAGCTATACCCGTCTCTGGGATGTGACTGTCATTTGTGGCTTCAGCCCACTCGCCTGTAGTCGCTGTAAGAAAAGAAGCAAGACCGCCCTCCGGAACCTCAAAAGGTTCGGGTTGTGTATAGTCTTGTGCTATTGCCGCCATGTGTCATACCTTTCGTGAAGAGCCTATTTAGGTAGTTGTTACGGTCACCGTACCAACTGCGCTAGAGGCCGCGACACCAGCGGGATGCGGCTTATGCGAAAGTGTTATTTTCAGGATCCCATCTTGCTGAAAAATAGCGCCAACTTCAAGCCCTGAGTCAGAAGTTGGTAAATCCGTTAGGGTTAAATCAGTAGCGCGAAGATCTCCGGGGTTGTTTAACTGCTCTAAAAACACAGAAAACGACTGCACCACTGAGGCCATATACGATTGATCGTACATCTCCGGTGGCACCGGAAACTGTGGTCTGACAAGACGACGTGAACTCATTAACGTCTACCATCAGGTCTTATATCAAGACGTGGGCTACCCAAACGCCACTTGACACCCAGTTCATCACCATCAATACGCAAAGCCAAACTTCTACCACGTAACCGTATATGCGCTTGTTCAGTAAATTGTTCCACAGGGACAGTGGCACTTCGAACGATGTCACTAGTAGAGGTAGTACTGTATGCGGTACCGGGAAAATTTCTAGTTTTTACAACAAAATCAACAGAGGGCGACGTCGCTGTAGACCCATCAAACGTTATATCTGGCACCAATCTACGAATAAATGCAAAATTATCACCGTCACCTATGTCAATCTGGCTTGACTCAATAAAGCTGGTGATGGCTGAACTAGGTACGGTGCTACCATCATCAACATTAAACTCATGGTTGAAAACATAACGGTCGGTGCCCGTGGACCGTGGGTAACTATTGATGCCACGGTCTACCCATGCAGTGCGAGCTAATGTACCAAAGTACCAGATTTTTTCTTGATAGTTGTATATGACATATCGATCAATTTCATCTGAACTAGAGGACGGATAAAACCACCAAACCTCATTATACGATGAATTCAAGGCCGCAAAGACTTTCTCTGCCTGAGCATCATTGAAATCATTAAAAACATACGATCGGACAGTGCACGGTAGTTTTTGAACTTGACCGCTGTACACATAAAAATCCTCAAGACCCATCCAAAAAACCGTGTCGTCCACAGCTTTTGCGGCATTGGGTGCCATGATCGTAATGTTTTCAGAAATAAGATTTACGCCAAACGTAAAGGGTGGGCCTAAAAACTGCATAGCGTATACCGCAGTATCGGTGTACACCAAGATTTGTTGACGTGTCTCTACAGCAGTAATAATTTCGGATCCTGAACCTAGCCTCAAATCACCTGCTGTGTTGGTAGCAGTAGATTCCCATACTGTCGGATCTTCTTGGTCACTAAACCTAATCAACATCGGGTCTTGCACACCAACATTACTTTGAGAATCACAACCAAACACAATGACGTGTCGGTCACGATCTGATACTAAAACACCCTTTGCAATTGTAGGTGTTGTGCTATCCGCACCAGCTCTATCTGACAAAGCCACCGCACGTTGATACGGCAAACTGCTTGTACTTTTATCCCAGTAAAAAATACCACCGTCACGAACGTTGATAATTAGATCTTCCCCAAAATTATCATGTGACCATAGTCGCAAAATATCAGTGACCGCTGTCAAAGTAGCGGTACTGCCCCATGTGCCACGGCCCCATACACCAGCGCCCCAACCAGAACCCGCAACAGAGGTATCCAAGCCTACGTTTATTTGGTATTTGCCAACCACAGAAGAACCACCATTACCTGTATCACTGGAGTTTGCAGTAACGGTAGTGCCACTAGTGTCCTTAGCTGTGATTGTAAAAGAGTTCGCACTAGGTATCGTAACTATTTGATATTCTTGATTTAAAACATCAGCGGTAATATTGCCGCCCAAAGAGGCCGCACCACTAAAAGTCACAAAATCATTAGCCACAGCGCCATGGGCATTGTCTGTAACCGTAATGGTTGAACTGCCGTTTGTTGCGGAAAATGTAACATCACCCGCTGAAGTGGTTGAGCGTAAAGGGGTGATGTCATTATACCCACCACCCTCTTCAATGTAGTATTTAAGATGTGTACCCACGCCCATAAACGACGTGCCATCTAAAGCTTTAAAAGGTTTTAGTCCGCGAGCCGTGCCTAGAAATTGACTATTAGATACTCGTTCCCATCCGCCAATACGCTCAGGAACACCCTGTCTAAAACGGATTTTATCGCAATTAAACCACCCACCCTCATTAGTGTATGAAGTGGTGTCCCTGACAATGCCGGGCCTAAATTGCAATTTAGTCAAAGGCATTTGTAATTACTCAGGATAGTTGCCTGTGCGTATCATCGCACAAACTTCTTCTGCTCGCGAACCTACTTGTTTCGCCCATCTTGAGTCCATAAACTCATCAGCCGCTTTGTCGTAATCACCTACTGACATGGCTGTCAACGCGTTTCTAAAGCCAAGTAATCGAGTCATTCCTAAGTTGAAACACAAATTGACAAGTGCGTCTTGTCGCACAGAATCTATTTGAGAGAACCATGGAAAACTAATAAGTTCTTGCTTACAACGCTTTATGTCGTTTTCAAGTAAAAACTCAATTTCATCAATAGAAAGTCCAATACCACCGTCTTCATCAATGTTACGCCCTACACCAACAGTGGTCATATTTGCAGTACACTGATACGCGTGTGTTCTAACCCCTTCATGGCGCTTTAACTGTTCTATTAACTTGCTCATTTGGACCCCGACTTACTCGCACCAAAATAAAAGCTTACCACAGAAGACACGATGCCCCCGAGATAACCCAGCACCAAGTTAACGACATTGAGGTCGTTGTCATCAGCTGGCTGGACAGTGACAAGCAAAACATACCCGCCAAACAACAAGATAGACATAAAAGCGCGATCGCTCTTGCGGTCCAATCTTCAGAAAAAGATTCTCTAGCATTTTGTATATCCTTTGTTTCTAAAGCAAATACATCAACCTCAAGCTCTTTCATCCTGACTTCAAAGTCAAGTTCAGCTTTTTTAATTTCAGCTAACTGCTCCGGTGTAGCTTGTGCCAAAGCCCTTTCAATTTTTTGCGGTACAGGGTCACAACCCAGCACATCTGCGAGCATAGATGCCGCCGCGCCACCTACAGGTCCACCGAGAGCGGCACCTAGCGTCGGTGCCAGTGAACCTACTAACCCTTTTACTTTGTCAAAGTTCATCTAAAATACTCCACTGCTCCGAGACAGGCTATGATGAACGGATACATAGCGAAAAGCATTCGTTCAATTCTATTAAATCGTGCTTGGCCTTGCTCCAAACGTCTTTCAATCATTTCCCGCATGAGCTTGCATTCAGCCTCATGGATCTCAATACGCTTCAATGCTTCTTCTGCTACGTCCATTATTGGTCCGCCAACGGGTTGTCGAGTGCCCTCTGCACCAATGCTTCAAGCCGCTCTTCTAGGTCTTTAATGTCTTGATCTTGTGATGTGCGGAGTTGATCCCGTCGTGTTTCAAACCGATCCTCCGCCGCATCGATCACCTCACGTACTTCCGATTCCACGTTGTCCATCGCATCGCGTAACTCGCGAGTCGTACTTCTTACCAAATCCTCTGTGCGATCAGCTTGCTGTTCTATCCGCAAGATATCATCGCGCAAGCCGTTCTTAATGTCGCGAGAATACTCAACTGCCTCTGTCACTTTGGTATCCATCACTTCCATCTGCTGTTGATACGCGCCCAAGTCTAGATTGGCGATTTCTTCGACCTTCTGATACATCAAAAAGCCGCCATACAACGCACCACACAAACTGCTTATAACTCCCAAAGCGGCAATGCGCGCACCCCAAGACATTCGAGACACATGGCTTGTGACCATTTTGATTTGGTCATCAATGTCCTCGCTCAATTTTCAAACTCCGCATCATTTGAAGCGATACGGCGGAGATTTTCTAATTCGCGTCGCAACTTCAACACTTCAAGTTCTTTTTTTTCAAGCTCTAACTTATACAGCGCGTTACAGTTGATTCGCTCTTCTGGGCCATCCAGCGGGATAACGATACGTGCATAAACGCCAATGTCTTTTCGTTGCTGACTAAGCGGATTGTAGCCATCAAAAGGATCGTCAACGTCGTTGATGATCCCTGTAACTCCAAATTCTATGTTTGTTCCACCACCGATTGCGTTGGAACAATCTAAGTCTCCCGCTCTAAACTTGTCCGATTGATAACTTGTTGGGCCACTCGGTAGCTGTAAATTCAAAGAGTTGTTTTGTGCAACAGCGCTCATGCAGAAAAAAGGCAATATCAAGATTAGTCTTTTCATAGCAACGGCTCCTTAAATTTAGAGCAGATGCGCGATGCAATGATAGTGCCGTCTCTTTGTTCTCGTCGAAGTTTAGACTGCGAGCACACATAAGTTGCTCTATTGACATCTTCCGCGTTGATGTAAACGTCGAAGGTGACATGCGACAGATACTCGACTTTTAATATTCGGTATCCCGTCACAAAAGGCACTGGCCTCCAATCAGCATCAAACACTCCAACTTCATAATATTCGACATCTTGCCGTTTGTTGAACATACGCATTTGCACTTGCAGTACATCTTCTATGTAAGAAGGCTGAAAGCGAGGGTACGCAGGTAGCATTTGATGCGCTTGGGCAACAGAAGCCAGTAAAAACGTGCATGTCGCAAGAAAAATCTTCATTAGTTTGCAATACACTCGGCCATGACAATTGCTCGGTAAGTGCCCGCAGGATAAGGTTTTCCATATCCATATTCAGCCTTGCTTGTCACCTTGAACCAAGTGGTGCCAGCAGTATGCATGTCAAATTCTGTGGTGTAGTCGTATTCCACCTTGTTTGTCTCGTAGTCAGACATCGCGGTATCAGAGACTTCATTAACCTCCACATCTGCACTCCAGTCCACAACGTCACTCAAACTAGGTGCCGTGCTAAAAGAGCTAGGTGCCGTAATTCGCGCAGTATATGCGTCACCAAGCGCTATGTCGTAACGTATGATAGGCAACACTCCACCATCTCCCGGTGCGGTGCTCAGAGTACCTGCAACAGGGTTGCCGTAAACGCCATTGACATCTATGTTAATGACGCACTTTGATTCAATGGTCCCCGTGATTACTGCCTCCTCCGCGAAAGCTGGCAGTGCCAGTATCGTAAGTGTTGTAATCATCAATCTCTTCATTACCTATTCCTTACTTGTATTGTAATTTGATCATCTGCTCATGAAGCACTTGCTGTGCCAAGCCATTACGTAAGCCGCGCTTGTTGTCAGGTATATCTTTAGTCGGTAATGATACCGTCTCAACGTATACACCACCTTCAATCTGTTTTTGATAATACGGATCAAAGCGAACTTGATTTGCTATAGAAGCCATCATGAAGTCTTGTGATACGTCGCTTGCAATATCTAAAGCATTTTCAGATGCCGCCAAGCCTTTTTCTAAACGATCATCAGGTTCTTCCTGGTTTTGTCTGCGGTTTTTGCCATCCCGATCAAACAACTCTGGATCTGTTTCTTTCGTAGCCTCCAGCACGGCCTCATCACTCAAAGCATTATAAGAGTCCAGATTTGGTTCTGGTGGAGGTGGTATAGGCGGCAGGTAGCCGGGACACGACGGGTCACTTTGGGGATCGTAGCAGGGATCGTACTTGTACGTGTAGATGACATTAGGGTCCGCAACAGACCCTGTGCCTTCAATCTCGATCGAGCCTCTTCCCCAAAACCCAATCGGTACATCATTGACCGCTACAATCTTGTTGATTCGGTTGCCCGGCAAACCTGACCAATCGTCTGTTTCGCGAAATATGTAGCCGTCCCCTTGTGCGTTTTCATTTTGCACATGCACCAGCATGTCGGCGGCAGGATCTTTGATCGCCGTGTACTGGTAGATGACATTGTTGACTTGCAGCCCTGCCTGTTGAGGCAAGACGTTGGCCATCGCCCAATTGAAACCATTGGCGGCGGCGTTCGTTGTCACCCCGTAGATAGTCTCAGAGTAGGAGTAAGAGGCCGAGCACGCCAGCGACAGCGCCAGCACCTTGAGCACGTTTTTCATTTAACGTATTTCCTTTTTCTTCCGTTTCGAAACTATCCGACGTTCCGACATCCATAGCCAATTGTTCAGCCTCCCAAGCGCGTTTTGCCTCATCGCCGATCAAGCCATCAAAAGGACAAGGTGTGCCAGCATCCATCATTGCGTCGAACACTCGCTGGTCTTGACACATGACAGACACAGCGGCGACCTTCATCCCCATATCATAGAGGGTTTTTGCGTTTTTCAACTTTTCACAATTTTCGTCTCTGACGGTGGTGCCCATAGAGATACCCAAAATTTGAGTCTGAACAGCACCTGCGACACCAAAAGTGCAAAGGTCTGAGTTTCCGTTCGAAATAATTTGAGGAGAGATAGCCGAAGGTGGAGGCGAGTTGACGGTTGTCTCCATCGTCCCCGTGGTTGTGACCGTACTTGTTGTGGTTGACTCGGTCACAATCGGCTCTTCTTGCGCGTAAGAGGTCATTGCTATTGATAGCAATCCGAAAACAACTATGAGCCTTTTCATTGTAACGCTGCGCTTTCGGTGACAGTCTCTGCGTCAGACTCAACTTGCTTTAATGACTGCGCCAGAGCATTCACAAACGCCTCTCGCCCAAACGCAAGCTGATCTAGATTGAATCGCGCATTTGATATTTTTCGATCAAGGTCAGTGATGTGATTCACCATCAACTGCTGTTGTTCATTCAAATCTTCAACAAAGTATTCTTGATCTTCTACGGTGATAGGGGTCTTTTCATTTTTTCCCATCGTCGTTTTCTCCTATTGTTTAGCTTTTCCTATGTTAAGCGCTAAGACCTCAAGGAACTTGTACGCTTTACCGATCCACACGTCATCTTTGGGTGTCGGTGTTACAGCGGCGATTAATGAACACACCGCGATAACTGATGTCGCGATATTCGCAACGTCCATCAACAAGCCGATCATGACCAAGGCACCCCAGATCCCGTAGTCGGTGTTTTGAGTGCATCGACTTCGGCTTGCAGGGCAGATTCTGTATCTGACTTGCTGACATGAGTTTGAACCCATGTGATCACATTAGCTTCTGTCACTGAATCGTAGGCGATAAAATCACTCGCAGACGCATCATACGTCAGACCCACCGTACCGTAACTGCCAGCACTATAAGTATCTTCAACTGCATCGCAACGCCAGTGAGCGATAGTGATCCCCCCATCAGCGAGCACTCTTTCGACGGTTGGTATAGACCATGTGAATGTAGCGGCCATTAGTTTTCTCCTTAGCTAAATACTGCGTTGCAGATAGCCTGCACGTTTTGTGGTTCAGATGACCAGTCGTCACCTGATTGAATTACATGACGGTGGTACGACTGTGAAATTACAGCGCCGTCTTCAAGTACCTTTGTAGTAGTTCGCACTTGAACAGAAGTTACGTCATTCCCGCCTTCGTCCTGAGTAGTGACTACTTCTACTTTGTCTGCTGTTACGCTTTTAGTTAACGCCATTGTCTTTTTCCTTTAGTCCGTTTCAAGAGTCCACTTGAGATAATTAAGATACGCGATATGTAACATGAGCTTGAATATCTGCGTTTCCAGATGTCAATTGACCCACTGTTACAAAGTCAACCACGCTTCCGCTTACAGATTCGCCAATTTTAGCAATGGTAGTGCCTCCGCTAGCGTAACAAACAGGAGTGCCATCGAATGAAATTTCAGAAATTTGAATAGCACCCATAGAATTAACCGTACCGTTTTGAGTAAACGGTAAGCCGCGTATAAATACATCATTACCGGAGGTCAATCCCGTTGTAGTTATGTTGATTGCTCTAATCGTAACGTGTACTATGTTTCCAACTTTTGTATAAAATCCTATTGCTGACGCTATACTTGCAGTGTTTCCGCCTGACGATGCATCTGCAACCACTGGTGTCCACGTCCCTTCTTCGTAGTCGTCCAGATAGTTGGCTGAACCTGTGCCGCCTAGGTACGCACCGCCTGACAGGTAAAGGTCTTTGAAGCGATTGCTTGAATTTCCTAAATCAACAGTACCGTCGGATATGCCGCCAGTACCATTTCTAGGCAAAACAGTCGAGCCAGTAAGTAGCAGGCTTTTTGTGCCGTTACTTAAATAAACATCACCACCAGCAGTACCAATACTACCGACTGTGGTGCCGTCTTTTGCAAACCCAACAATAGCACCGTCAGTACTCAATCTATTAAAAGTACCAGCAAAATCACTAGTGTTTGTTACCAGTATTTCTCCGCCTGCTCTAATGATGGTTCCGTCATTTGACAGAGTGTTGTTAGTCTTCCCAACCAGCAAGTTGCCGCTAGCGTCGAGACGCATGGCCTCTGTCAAAGTTCCTGACGTTTTGCTAGAAAACTTTAATCCACCGTTATTAACGTCTTCATGATGAGTACCTATAGAGCCTAATGTAGAAGCAGAACTAAAGTTAGCGCCTAAAACAATTGTGTCATCATCATCGTCTAGACCCGATGCAACTACATGAAGCGCATCAGTAGACGGACTGCTAGTGCCGATACCGACATTACCGTCTCCACGAACAGCAAACATGGTTGAAGCACTGGTATTTTCAACCAATACAGCAAAGTCAGATGAGTTTGTTCCTGCTCGAACCCGTGCGCCAAAGGCTTGACCTGTTGTCGTGCTAGAGTTGAAACGAGCGGTGTAGGCATTGGCATCTCCATCAACCACCAGTTTTCCAGTGGCGTTAGTGCCGTTTACAAGAAAGTTGCCAGACCCATCAAACCTTCCTCTTTCAGAGCCACCAGTAGAGAACCCTAATATGTCACTACCACCCCAAAATATACCTGTGTTTGGGTCAATCGCAGACTGTAAGGTAGGATCAGAACCAGAGCCTCTGTTTCCTATGTTGATACCTGAGTTGAATGTAGCGATCCCCCCCTCTGACATATCAAGGGTCAGGGCTGTTATTTCTGAACCACCATCGTTTCCTCTTAAGATTAAATCTTTATCACTAACCAATGATTGTAAAACTAAATTGCTATTATCTTCTTTGAATTGTCCATACATAAGACTGCCATCAAAGAATCTAATTTCTCCGTTATCGTCAGCACTTAGATCAATTCTTCCTGCCGCATCTAGTGTTAAATCTCCACTTGATAAATCTATTTCTGTTCCGTCAATCGTGATGTTGTCTACAACTACGCCAGCGTTGGCAGTAACTACGCCACCAACAGCCAAAGTGCTTGCCATATCCACAGCTCCATCAATGTCCACAACATCAAGGTTAGTCGTGCCATCAACATCTATGTCGCCTGAAATATCTAGGCTTGCAAAAACAGACGTGCCCGTTGCTGTGACTGTGCCAGTTACGTCGATGCCTGTGGAGGTGGTGGCTAGTTTGGCTCCTGCATTGTGATAAAGACTGACTGCGCCGTCTTCAACACCCTGCATAATAACTTCAGTACCTGCGGCATTTACTACTGCTAAAGTGCTGGTTCTTAGTTGTAGGTTGCCTGTCCCAGAATCTTCGATAACTGACGTTGTGCCGTTGTGATAAATCTGTAAATCAGAGCCAGCACCAAACACCAAACGATCATCTGATGCGCCTGAGCTATCACCAAATACAATATTGGTGCCGCCCGTGGTGTTGCCGTTAGCAAGAACCTCAGACAGCGTATCGGCTGTAGCAACCTGTGAATCAACATACGCTTTGATTGACTGTTGAGTAGCCAATGCTGACGCGTCATTTCCAGACATATCATCTTGATCAAGAATTTTGTCAACAGAAATATCGCTTGTACCTAGCTGTAAGGCATCGAAAGCGGCATTGTTGAAGACATTTGCCGCAACAGCACCTGTTCCAGCGCCGTTAAAAAATACAACAGCCGTCGTCCCGTTCGGAACAACGTAGTCGTTAGACGTGCTATAGGTGCCTTGGAAAACAATAATGTCCCTCGACCCACTAAGACTATTTCGAATGTAGATGATTTTTTCGGCATCGTTTGGAGTCAACTGAACGTATGCAGTTGCTCCTAGATCGCCGCCGTCGTTGTATATAACGACTCTGTTTCTGCCGTTTGAGGAAGAACCGTTTGTAACAGGCAGTGTGTTAGGCGAGCCAGAAGAGCCTGCACTTGATAAAGTGATCGTCACCTGACCATCTAGACTTGCATCCAATAATTCTAAATTAGTGTTGGTCGTGGCACCCCAAGTACCGGATTGTTCGCCTGTGGCGATTAATTCAATACCATTATTTGTCGTATACGTAGAAGGCATCGTTTAATTCCTATGCGGCTATATCATCCCAATTTGGCGTCTGGGAAGGAGTTGTTTCAACCCACGACGTTGTTGTGCCATCTATCTTGCTCCAATTTGGCGTTTGAGAAGCATTTACCCCAGTCCATGAGGGGTTAGATGACGGAACTTCATTAGTGTAGCTTGGATCCTGAGAGGGGACAATCCTACCCCATACCAACACAGGTGTAACTTGTCCAGTCGCCTCTAGACCCGTAACGTCTATGTTGGCTTTTGCTTCTACAGAAACGCTTCCTACGCCCCCTGTAGAAGAGACCCCGGTGACAAAAACACTCGCACCTAGTTGTGTGGTGACCGAACCTACCGAACTTGTGGCTTCAGAACCTGTTGCCGTAACACTCGCCGTCCCTGTGACCGTAACAGAATCTACCGCACCAGTAGCCTCTAGCCCGGTAACAGATACATCGGCATTTGCTTGCGCGGTGGCAGAGCCTACTCCGCCAGTGCCTTCTAAGCCAGTGACAGATACATTAGCTATACCTGTAACAGTAACTGAATCTACTGAGCCTGTGGCTTCAAGACCCGTGACAGATACGTCAGCATTTGCAGTAACAGAAACAGAATCTACGGAAGCCGTAGCCTCAAGGCCTGTGACAGAAACGTTAGCATCTGCTTGAGCGGTAGCGGTTCCTACTCCCCCTGTGCCTGCCAATCCTGTAGCTGTTATGTTTGCATCAGCGGTGACAGCCGCAGTTCCTACTTCTCCTGTGGCAGATATACCAGTAGGTGTTACATTTGCTACGCCAGTTACGGTGACAGAACCAACTGCAGTTGTAGCGGAAACCCCAGTGGGGGTTACGTTCGTATCAGGATCAATGCTGACAGCGCCTACTTGACCAGAGGCACCGTCATTCGTTATAGAGCCTTCTCCAAAAGCAAGCTCATTCCACGTTCCTCGCCCCCAACCGGTAAAAGGAACGGTTACATCAGCCATCGTTAGGCAATCCGAATAATCGCGTTACTCGCATCAGCAGTAGGAAAAACAACAGTAAAATCACCCGCTGTAGAGGTTTTATCACCCCCAAAGTCAAGAACTACCACTGAAGGATCCCCAGAGGCGCTGTCATTATAAATAAGCGCTCCCCGTGCAGTTATCGTTGCACTAGAAAAGGTAAGGTCAGCAAAGTCGGTAAAAGCTGTGGTTCCTGAGCTACTTGGATCTACTCTGGTAAGCGTCCCGCCACCTGCTGAATAACCCGTACCAGAAACCTCATTTGAGGTGGTATAGGCCGTGGTGCTGGCGTTAAAAGAAGCACTGTTAGTATACAATGCCAATTTATATGTACTACCGCCCGAGTTCTTAAAATTATGCACGGCTTCAAGAAGCTCCTTCTTAAAACTGGTGCACATGAAGTTTCCAGAAAAAGCCATGTCAAAGTCTCCTAATCATTTCGGCAAGTTTTGGATGCCCTGCATCAATCAAAGCATTATATATCGTAGTCCTGTCACTTTTTACTGCCTCATGCATATAAAACGCAATGATTTTTGTAACATCTACTTTGAAGGTCTGTGCTTGGTCACGAATAACCGGCGGTGCGCTGTCTGATACTTGAATTATCTTATCAGAGCAACGCTGTGCTACTTCTTCTGGAGTAAACCCACGATGACTTGTCGTGACCACATCAACTTTAAAAGTGTTAGGCATTTCTGCTTTTAGTGAAATCATTGCTTAGGCCTCATCACTCTTCCAACTCGATATTCTTCAGTGGTTTCTTTAGCTTCACCAAATTGTTTTAGCCCAGCGATGGCTTCAACAAAGCGTTTTTCATAGTTAGCTGTAAGGTCTGGTTCACCTTTCATAAAAGTGTAGGCCTCGATCAAAGAACCATAAAGTAAACTAAGCTCTGCATTTTCACTAAGCCACGTGGTTCCTGAATCTGAACCTGCTGTCAAGCTTGTTGGACGATAGAAGTAATGTAATTCAACGGAATACCCTGAGTTTGGAGTGGGTCCAATAATAAAGTTGTCTATGTCAAAGACTGCGTAAAATCTAGGCTCACCGGTGGTAGCAGGGTTGGGGTTGAATGTTTGAACAAAATCAACGTCTTTGAACAACAAAAATTGATGCTCGCTGTTGCTATCTACAAAAGACAGAGAAAACGGTGCCAAAAAATCAGTAGGGACTGCTAGATATTTGTTAGAAGCGGTCATCGTCCCAGACACATTTTTACGGAAAAGGTTTAATTGAACGTTTTTTAGTATCCGCTCTTCAGCTTGACGAATAAAAATAGGAAGGTTAGTGACGAAAGTGCTTTCGTTGTTTTCCGTATAATCCTGTATGGCTGTTTTAAGCTGTGCGTAGGTAAAGCTCATGATACCGTTACCGTTACTGTTCCTACTTGCCCATTAGCAAGTAAAGGTTTAAAAGCGGGGCCTCCTATTGTGGGCACGCCAACACTAACAAGCAATGGCTCTGTGCGAGCAGGTCTTGCATCTTTAAGAGCTTGAGGATCTGAAACTTTTCGACGAGGCTCCAGTTGTGGTTGCTTAGTTTCAAACTCATCGGGACCAACAAGCATGCCTGTCCACTCGCGCTTCATCTCGTTCAAGCGATAGCGAAATCCTGAACGATCCGAAATACCGTAAGCAAATTTACCTGACGCAAATCGACCCATTACAAGATCCTTGCATAAGCTAAACTAGGCTGAACATTGAAAGATGCACGATCTCTATCTTCAGACGCGGCTCTTTCAAACTCTTCTTCATAGATTGCTTTCAAAAGTTGAACTCGATCCGGTGCACGCTTGATGGCTAAGTAGTAAGACAACCCTGCGGCCAAGCAGGGGTAAAACCTAAAGGGCACGTCTAAAGTATTTATTTGAGTGTCGGCATCATCTATGCGAACAAGTTTGTCAACAACAACGACATCTGTGCTGTTTTCTGGGATGGGCCATAGCTTTAACGTAGGATTAATTTGACGGTCTACAAAAAATTGAGAGGGTCGGGCTTGTTGCGTTTTGTTAGGAATACTGAGGTAATCGTCTCGAGAGATGCGATCAATGCTAAAATCTACGTCACTACGTCGAACTACAGCAGACAAAATATCGATGGTATCTGCACCTAAAGAATAATTACCCGTGCCTTGCGTCAAAGATATAGTGCTTTGTGTGATGGTCCATTGGTTCAAGCCTCTGTTAGCCCAGTCTGCTAACAAGAGATTCAATGAGCGTTTAGCTGTTTTTAAGTCATAGCCTGTTTGCGCCATAAGACCACAACGCTCAAAAGCCTCTTCGATGTAATCATTTACATCTAACTCAAAATCTTTAGAACCACTAACAGCCATGATTACTTGACCTTTTTAGGTTTTGTTTTCGGCAAGGTTCTTTCCAACCTGTCCGCTTGACTGGCATGAGTCTTTGATGCTTTTCGCAACTCAGCAATCATTTTTTTCTTTGCCGCAACAGTCAACTCAGCCATCGTCAGCACCCTCGTCATTGTACAAATTGTCAAATATACGGTTTACATCTAATACATAATCTAAATCAGATTTAGAGTAATGAATGTGAGCAGATGGTCTAAAATCTGGAGCACCTGTTCCCGTTTCAAACCACGCCGGATGCGTCACACGGACTCTATTGTTTGGTAAGGCTACAATGTTGCCCGTCCACTCCCCTGCGTCTAAAAGTTGAAGCACATGACTTTGCTTGTGTTGTGCGGGGTCATCTGCAATCTCGCTTTCTGTGTAATCGACGGTAAAAAGATATTTAGCGGGATACATTTCTCCTGCTATTTTAGCCATCCAAGGACATGGTGTTGCACGATCTAAAACGTACACAGAATGATAATGAGAAGAACAATCCCATGGTTGCGCGTCATGCACTGCCATAGGTTGCGGCCACTCTTCTAAAGGAATGTCAGCAACTAAAGCGGTGATAGGCATGCGTGCCCACATAGCACCTCCATGAACAGTATCTTCCTCTTCTCCATCTGCCTCAATACCCGTAAATATCAACTGAAAACTTAAACACCTACATGGCATTGTTGTAACAGCTATAGCCATAGCATGAAGAAACTCACCATGATACGCGGTATGATTGTGTGTAAACTCTTTACGCACCCAGCATTTAAAATGCGGAATGTTAGATTGAAGATAAGGCATTAGGCTTTATCCTGTAGGCTTGTTGTACTTTCCGCCAGCCGCGCCACCTTTAGATCTCATAACCACACCACCGCGTCTCATGCCTTTAGGCTTAGGTTTAGGTGGATTCATCGGGTTACCACCGTTCTTCATGCCTTTAGGCTTAGGTGGGTTTTTTGGTGCTCCACCATTTTTCATGCCCTTAGCTTTCATAGCTGGCGCTTTTTTCTTAGCTGTCACTTTTTTCTTAGCGGCTTTCTTTTTTGGGGATGCATTTCCCAGATTTACAACTGACATAAACACCTCACAAGTATTTAGTTACTTTTCTACGGCCACCTAATACAGCACCGCAACCTTTCGCGATTTGTTGGCGAACCTCTCCACCATTTCGCATGTTTTTGACAGTGGCTTTTGGTGTGTTTTTCACCACTGTCTTACCTTTCTTGCCTTCTTTCTTTTTCTTTCTTGCAGTCGCCGCTCGCTCTGCTTTAGTCAAAGACCTTGCTTTTGACTCGGGCAAACAACGGTCTGGATTTTTTTTATCTGGAGACGTGCCGCACTTACCGACAATGTTTCCTTGACTGTCGATGCGAACCCAATTTTGTTTCACCCACTTTTTTAATTCACCCATTTTTAGCCTTTCTCTTGCGTGGTTTAGCCTTAGCTTTAGGCTTAACGTCCTTTACGTTTACCACCTTTGGCTTTTTTGGCGTAGTTGGGATCTTTACAGTATTTTGATGCCGCCAAGTTGGCATAAGCCGACGGATAGGTGTCAAAAGTACGTTTAGCCCATGCTTTACCTTCTGGGCAAATCTTACTGCCTTTGCTTTTACTTGAAGCGTCACCGCCTTTACGAAGGTAGGTAACTTTGACTTTTCCTTTTTTGGGTCCAGTTTTGACTCTTGATCCACACTTGCCTCCTACCATGCTTTGCAACTCCAGTATCTAGCTGAAAATTTGTCTTTTGCTGTATCGCAGTTGTGGCGTGCCCTAAAATTTTTACGTCTACCGGGCTGGTCTTTTTTAATAGACATGTTTGGGTCGCCAAAACGGACAAGTTTTACTTGACTGCCTTTTTTTGCAAGCACAGCACTTTTTTTGGCCTTACCCGGAGTTTTTTTGGGCTTGTTATAACCCGAAAAAGTTTCCCCACGGTATTGAAGACGGCCAGAAGGTAATCTTTTTACGTCTTTAGTTGTAGCCATAACTAATTAATTAAAAAATATTGTTGCCGCTGTAACATTAGTAAAAGCAGAGACAAAAACATCACTTACTCGAATTCCCTCTGCCGGAATATTTACAGAATGCGTCGTTGATGCGTTGAAATCCAGATCTAAAACAGTAGACCCGCCACTACCATCCGTGATGGTAAGGCGGGGCGTGCCAGAAGCTGTTTTCAACTGTATCTGACGAATCCTAGCGGGACCCACTGCCAAAGAACCTGTGGCAGTGATTCGCTTTGATTTGACATCAGAGTCAGACATTTTTAGCTCCTATAAAATTAAGAATCCGCAAACGGAGTAGCTAACGTACCTGATCCCAGTAAGGTGCCTGTGACAAGATACTCGTCTGCCGCGATAGCTGTAACCTCAACATGAGAACCTGCAATACCACCAGTAGTACTGCCATTCATAGAGATAACGTCGTTAGAAGCCGATGGAGCAAAACCACGAGCTTGTGAACTTGCCGCCGCCGCAAGAACAAGATTACCGACAAACTTGTCAGTACCATCAGTCTTGATGTCTAGATCAGACGCCGAAGTACCAATAAAAAAGGTGTATTTAGCGCCAATAGTGTCTGTGGTAGCAGAGGGCAGTGTCACTGCGCCATCCGCATCATTGATTTCAATAATGCGACCTACATGGTCTGCATAAGTAAGAGTGGTTTCCGCAGTGATGTTTACAACCGCTGTAGAGCCTACAGCAGTAAAACCGCGCTCAGACCTTACTGGTCCTGAAAAAGTAGTTTGACCCATGTCAATCTCCTGTCTTGGGTTATGTCAGCCTCAGTATAAGGCTGTCAGGAGATTTTAGTATGCGCCAAAAAAGAAAGGGCGGCAAGTGCCGCCCTTAATTAGACAAAACGCTTTTATGCTCCGGGTGTACCGAAGACAGAACGCCAGTCTGATACGCCGAAAGAATATCTTTCACGAGCTTTGAAGCGCATGTTACCGGTGTCAAAGTCACCTTCCATGGCAGTTTTCAGAGGAGTTCGTTGGAACATCTTGAATCCGTTAGGTGCGTCAGTCTTAATGAAGAACGCATCTGTGTCAGTCAAGAAGTGGTTCACAACCGCTCCATCTGGAAGCATTCCCATGCTCTTCATAGCGTTCAAATCATTGTCCGCTGTTCCTGCTCGCAAGTTTGAGTTAAGAACCCGCTCTGCAATGAACTGAAGCTCTTTGGGAATGATTAGCTTCATGCCACGTACGGCAATTTTGAGGCCACGCTCATCGGTAAGACCTGCAATATCAATCATCATCTGCTCAAGCGAGGTCTCATTGAGATCCGCCGCAGTTGACAATATATTGCGTTGATTACCAGTGAGAGAAGGGTGAGAAGATGAGCACAGAGCCGCACCATCACCAATCGCAGAAGCGCCTGCCGTAAAGGCATTGTTCAAAATTGCCGCCGCTTTGATTTGCTTTGTTTGAGACATGGAACGTGCAAGTGCGCGTGTGTAACGAGAAGCAAGACGATCATAAAGATTATCTTCTATAGCCTCCTCAGTTATTGAAAACGCAAGTGCGATTGTCTCATGGCTGTAGCGTGCGGTGTATGTCTCTTGAGCGTCGTCAAAAGAAATAGATCCGCCTTCACTTTTGACAGGTGCAGTGCCAAAGCCTGAAAGCATTACCTCTTCTTCGAATGCACGATCTGAAGACTCTTCGTCGAAGATCTCAGCGTGCTCCTGATCGTAGCGATCGTACTCCATGCCAAAAAGGGCGTTCAAACCCGGCTCGAGTTCTTTCGCTAACTGGGCGCGAGAAATAGCCATTGTTAGACCCCCTTAAATGCCAGTTGAGTCGGCAGTCGTCTGTGAATCGAA
>FUFK010039090.1_pt1 | contig 87967 bp, 84 predicted proteins | sample 1021851 | NCBI WGS metagenome assembly FUFK01 (sample SAMEA51879418, study PRJEB19060) | metagenome
CCAATAGCCACGGGAGCATTATCCACATCAGTGTAAGGGGGTCATTTTTGGACGCCGATCACCCCTCTACGGGGTCAAAATTGCATGCTTGTTCACAAACACTATGCCGTCGCTACCGTGGCCGAGTATTGCTCCGCCGTTCACACCCTTGGCCGAGGACGTGCAGCGTTCCGGCAAAAAACATGTCGTGAACGGCAATAGCTGAAACGGAGAATAGACCTCGGCTGGGTTGTGTGACGCAACCAGCGACAAATCGTCGGTGGTAATGAGGGGCTGCTGTACTGGTGGGTGGCGGGGCACGCTCATCTTGACCCAGGGTGTCCTTTCCTCTCGTTTGAACACAGTAACTTTTGGGTCTTCAGTATTTGCCTTGGTCCGCACCAAGCCAAGCCTCACAACCAACCGAAGAATCCTCTGAAATCTTGCTGCCATGCAGGACGAATTTGCTTTCACACATCCCCTACCCGCGCCCAACTGTCGCCCATTTATCGCCCTGACATTTTTGTGAGAGCTCCGCGAGAGGTGACCGCAGGCGTGCCGATATCTCATCCCTCCACAAGTGCCTTAGTGTAGGAGATGCAAGCAGCCGATACACGGAGCGCATCGCGGCACAGCCCTGAAATAGATGATATTCCACAACAATATCAAGCCCTTGATACACACTTTCCGCCCACCCGCGCCCCTCTTTTCGCGGCATGCCAGCAGGGTCCACGCCCGAGCACCCCCTGCCTAACCCCTACAGTTCCCTCGCTAATTTCTGCCACCCCCCTCTCCTGCGAAACAGTCTGTTTCTGAGAAAATGGATCGAATAAGGCGAAAAGGTGGTAACAAATGATACATATCCTACCTGAACGTATAGGCCGCCTAGGCCGTTGAGACAAAGCGGGGCGAAGGCGCCGTGGGCCGGACAGGTCCGATTGAATGCGAATGAACCCTGGGGGGTTTGGAATGAAGTACTTTGACGCCCACAGCCATACCTATGGCTCAATGGAAGCCCTCGCCGGCCCGATGCTGGGCCGCACGCAGCCTGCTGCTGCGGGTGCCGCCGCGCTGCCCGCGCCGCGCGCTGTGGCGGCCTTTCGTCTGCGTCCTACCGGCCTTTATGGGCGCTATGCGAAACCGATTATCGACCGGCTGCTGATCCTTGCCTCCCTGCCCATCGCGCTGCCGATCATCGCCCTTTGCGCGCTGGCGCTTTGGATTGAAAGCGGGCAGCCCTTCTATACCCAGCAGCGTCTTGGGCGGGGGGGCAAACGCTTCTCTATCCTGAAACTGCGCACCATGGTCCGCGATGCCGATGCCGTGCTGGAAAGCTACCTTGCCGCGAACCCGGCGATGCGGGCCGAATGGGACGAGATGCAAAAGCTGAAGGACGATCCGCGCATCACTCGGGTTGGCGCCTTCCTGCGGGCAACCTCGTTGGATGAGCTGCCGCAGCTTTGGAACGTCTTGAAAGGCGACATGAGCCTGATCGGCCCACGTCCGATGATGCCCGACCAGCTTGAGATGTACGGCGATGCAAAAGCCTATTTCGCCCTGCGCCCCGGCATTACCGGGTTGTGGCAGGTCTCGGCGCGCAACAACAGCCGCTTTACCTACCGCAATGAGGTCGACGCCGCCTATCGCCGCAATCTGTCGCTGCCGATGGACCTGACCATTCTGTTCAAAACCGTCGGCGTCGTCTTGCGCCGGACCGGGTGCTGAGCGATGCTTGCCGCGCCCAGCAACAACGAAAAAATTAGCGCCTCATGTTCAGAAAATCGAAAGGGAAGACGATGAAAGATCTCTATGCATCCGACGCCCTTGGCGCGGACAACAGCGATGTGTCGGCGCAGTTTGGCGGCCCGGGGATGCGGCACAGCATCCGCCCGCGCCGCACCGTGATCGACCATGAGGAGGAGTTCGACGGCGATCTTGCGTATGACGAGACGTTGCCCACCGCCGCTCCGGCCGTGTCGCGCTATATCGGCGACGACCGCGCGCCGCGTTGGCAAGACCTGCCCATCGCCACCCCCGGCCCCGGGGGGGACATGCCGCTGGTCGACGATCACCGCAACAGCGCCGCCGCGCGGGCCTTTGACCTGCTGCGCACGCGCCTGCGTCAAACCACTCTAGAGCACCGCTGGGTCAATATCGCCGTCACCGCCCCCACCTCGGGCAGCGGCAACAGCTTTTCGGCGACCAATCTGGCGCTGAGCCTGTCGCGTGTGCCGGGATCGCGCACCGTGTTGATGGACATGAACATGCGCAACCCCGGTCTGGCCCGCGCTTTTGACATGCGAGCCCCCGGCGCAATGAGCGACCTGCTCAGCGGGCAGGCCGATCTTGGCAAAGGGATGCTGCGGGTCAGTGACACGCTGGCCCTCGGCCTGAATGACCAGCCCGAGGTGAACGCCGCCGAAATCCTCCAAGACAGCGCCACCGCCGAAACACTGCTGCGCCTGCGCGCCTCGCTGCAGCCTGAAATCGTTCTCTACGATATGCCGCCGATGTTGGAGCATGACGATCTGTCGGCGTTCCTGCCGCAACTTGATGGTGTGTTGCTGATCTCGGACGGGACGCAAACCATGGCGCGGCATCTGCGCGAATGCGAACGCATGCTCGAAGGTCAGGTGCCGCTCTTGGGCATCGTGCTGAACCGTGCGCGCGCGTCCAGCCTGCCGAAATATGCCTGACACCCCCTGTCGCTGCCCCCTCTAGCGCCCTATTATCGCCCAAGTCTTCTGGTCTAGGCAGGGAAACTCCGCCGGGCAACGGTCGGGGGCTTAGGCAGGGAAACTCGCCGGCAACGGTCGGGGCTTTAGGCAGGTTGGAAAGAGGCACATGGGACCGATCTATACATTCGATGACATCATCGACATGCTCCGCCGTCGGGCGGGCGTTATCATTCTGATCACGCTTCTGGGCTGCATCGCCTCGGTCTACTGGGCGTTGTCGACGCCGCATGTCTACCAATCCTCCGAAGTCATCCAGATCGAGCAGCCCAAGATCGCCAATGATCTGGCCCCTTCCACCGTAGAGGGGTCATCGGCGCGTCGTCTGCAGTTGATCGAACAGCAACTGATGGCCCGCGGCACCCTAGTGGACATCATCCAACGCTTTGATCTCTATGACGATCTTACCGCGCTGCGGATGTCGGAAAAGGTCGATCTGCTGCGCCGTTCGGTTACCATCACCGGGGTGGCCGCCCCGCGCGAGGGCTTTGGCGATGACGGCACCATCTCTGTCATGACCTTCACGGCCGAGATGGACAACCCCGCAGATGCGCAGGCCGTGGCGCGCGAATTCGCCGATCGCACCCGCCAGATGTCGGCGGCCCAACGCCAAAGCCAGACCCAAGAGACCTTGGAGTTCTTTCAGCGCCAAGAGCAGAACCTGATCCGCGACATCTCTGAACTTGAGGCGGAACTGGCCGATTACCGGGCCGAGAATGATCTGTCTCTCGAAGGCAGTCTTCAGTTTCGCCGCGGCGAAATCAGCAGCCTGAACGACGCCCTCCTTGAGCTTGACCGCGAGATCATCGCCACCCGGCTGGCCCGCGACCGGGTCAACCCCGACGCCCGCGCCGCCACCATCGCCCGCGAACAGGCCGAACTGGACGCCACGTTGGAAAGCCTCACCACGCAGCGCGATTTGCTGCAAGAGCAGCGCGAATCGCTGACCGCCAGCCTGCAAACCTCGCCCGAGGTCGAGCGTGAACTGGCCCGGTTTGATCGTCGCCTGACCCAGTTGCAGGACCAGTTGGAGGTGATCACCGCCCGCCGCAACGAGGCGGAGGTGGGGTTCTCACTCGAATCCGATCAACGGGGTGAGAAACTGATCACGCTGGAGCAGGCCGAACTGCCGGATTACCCCGTCTCTCTCAGCCGCAAAAAGCGGGCGGCGATAGGTGGCATGGGCAGCTTCGCGCTTGCCCTGATCGTGGCCTTCTTGCTGGAACTGCGCCGTCCGGTGATCCGCTCTTCCCGGCAAATGACGCGCGAGACGGGGCTCATCCCTGTCGTGTCGATCCCCGACCTCAGCCCCCGCGAAAAGCGCCGCACCTTGGGCAAAGTATGGCAAGAACGCTTAAAGGCAGGTAAAGAGGGCCGCGCCGCACGTATGGCACGCAAGCAAAAGAGCTGATCCGCTCAGACCGTGGCGCTGAGCCCCAGTACCCGGTCCCAATGCAGCCAAAGCGCCAGTGCGCCAAGCACGATCCCCAGCAAGGCAAAGACCAAATCGTGGCGCGCGTCCCAGACGCCATGCGCCCGCGCGAGCCAGATCAGCACCAGATGCGACAGGGCCATCGCCGCGCCTAGGCCAATCAACGCACCGGGCAGCCCGGCGGCGATCACCCCCGCCAACAGAAACCCAATCTGCAAGCTGGCCCGCGAGGCCGAGGAGATAAAAAACCGCCGTGAATCCCCCGCCGCAAGCGCCGCTTGGTCATAGGTCATCCCGATCACCTGCGGCATCAGCGCCAGCGCCAGCATCACCAGAATTGCACCGCTTTGCAGATAACGCGGATCATAGAGCACCGAGACCAGCCACGGCCCTGCCAGCGCCATTGCGGCCAAAAGCATCAGCAGCCCCCAGCTCAGCCCATAGCGCATCCGCCGCAGCTTGGGATGATCGCCGCCCCCGGCCTCGCGGTAGATCGGGATCATCACCCGCCCGGTGACGTTCTGCCCCAAAAGCAGCGGAAAACTGGCGAGGAAATAACCGATATTGTAGATCCCCAAGCCTTCGAGTGAGAGGAACTTGCCCAAGATCGCCTTGTCCCCTTGGCTGGCAAAGAACCAAAACATGGTCGACAGGAAAATCCATTTCCCGAAATGCACCAACTCCTGCACCGCAGGCCGTTCCCAGCGAAAGCGGTTCCCCGGCCCCGGCAGGAACGCATGGGTAAGCGCCAGTTTTGCCAGCGCCCCCACCACGCCACCGACCACCAGCGCCGCCACGGATTGATAAAGCACCGCGCCCGCGATCATCACCACGATGCCAATCACCTGTGACGCCAGATCCAGCAGTGTCAGCCGCCCCATTTGCAGATGCCGGTGCGCCGTCTCGATCCGCGTGGGATTGAACCCGGCGACCACAAGGCTCAGCGCTGCGATGGGCAGATAGGTCAGCAGCGAAGGCTCATCGTAAAACGCCGTCACTGGCCACGTCAGCGCACAGGCCGCCAGCCAGAGGCACAGCCCCCGGATCGCTTGAATCGTCCAGGCGGTGTCCAGAAAGTCGCGATCATCGCCGCGTTTGCTCTGTGCGATGGAGGGCGCGATGCCTACGTCCGAAAACAGCGTCAGCCCGACGATCACCACCTGTATCAGCGCCATCAGGCCAAAGGCTTCGGGGAAAAGCAGCCGCGTCAGGATTAGGTTCGATGCCAGCCGGATCGCCTGCGACCCGCCATAGCCCAAGACGATCCATGAGGTTGAGCGCAGCGCCCGTGCCATCAGGCGATTGCCCGTCACCGCTTGGGAAACCTGTGAAAACACCCGTTGCTGCGCCTTTGCCAATTCTTTGCGAGAGACTAAAGGCTTGCCCGCCCTTGTGCCAGTGGCAAGCGGGCGGGTAACAAGGTTTATCAGCCCCAAGCCAAGGCCGCGCCCCCCGTGAAAATCGCCTATATCCTCAACACCTACCCACAGCCCTCGCATTCCTTCATTCGCCGCGAGATCGCAGCGTTGGAGGCGGCAGGCCATGAGGTGCTGCGCTTTGCCATGCGCGGCCCCGATGTGCTGCTGGTCGATGGGCAGGACAAGGCCGAAGAGGCGCGCAGCCACTATGTTCTGGCCGCTGGCGGGGCCGCCCTCGCCCATGCCAGCCTGCGCAGTGTCCTGCGTTCGCCCCGCCGGTTCGGCAAAGCGCTGCGCGAAGTCTGGCACGCCGCACGCCGGGCCGAGACGGGGATGGCCCGCCATCTGATCTATCTGGCCGAGGCTTGCTATCTGCAGGCGCAGCTTGACGGCAGCGGCACAGAGCACCTGCACGCTCATTTCGGCACCAACGCCACGATGGTCGCGATGCTTTGCCACCTGCTTGGCGGGCCGCGCTATAGTTTCACCACCCATGGGCCTGAGGAATTCGACAGCCCCCGCGCGCTGTCACTCAGCGCGAAAATCCATCATTCGGCGTTTGCCGTGGCGATCAGCCAGTTCGGGCGCAGTCAACTGTGCCGATGGGCCGACCCAGCCGATTGGCCGCGCATCAAAGTTGTGCATTGCGGCATTGAGCCCGCTAAATTCCCTGCCCCCGCCGCCCTGCCGGATGGCCCGCGGCGCCTCGTCTCCATCGGGCGTTTTGTGGAGCAGAAAGGCCAGCTTGCCCTGATCGACGCCATGGCTCGGCTGCGCGACAGCCACCCCGATTTGCATCTGACGCTGATTGGCGACGGCCCTTTGCGCCGCGCGATTGAAACGGAAATCGCCCGCCATACCCTGCAAAATCGCATCACCCTGACCGGCTGGGTCGACGAGGCGCGAGTTACCTCCGAACTCAGCGCTGCCCATGCGCTCGTCATGCCCAGTTTCGCCGAAGGTTTGCCCATGGTGGTGATGGAGGCCATGGCCGCCGCCCGCCCGGTGATCGCCACCTATATCGCAGGCACGCCGGAACTGGTGCAGCCCGGCCAGACCGGCTGGCTGGTGCCCGCAGGCGATGTGGCGGCCTTGGCCGAGGCGATGACCGCCCTGCATGACGCGCCGCTCTCGACGCTGGAAGGGATGGGAGCGAACGCCCGCGCGCGGGTCTTCGCGCGCCATGATGTGTCCCGCGAGGCGGCAAAGCTCGCGGACTTTATGCAAGACGCCGCCCGCTAACGCCCCCGCACCCAGCGATTTGCGCTGCGAAAGATCGGTGCGTGGATCGTCAGCCGCACGGCGACAAAGACCAGCGCCCCCAAAGGGTCCGCCAGCGCGCGTCGCCAAAAGGGCCGCATCTGGTCATGCGCGTCATCATTGCGCATCAGGTCGGGGAAAAGCTGCTCGACCTCGGCCACGCCAATGTCTTGCCGCCGCCGCACCCGCACCAGCGGCGCAAAGCCTTCGATCATGGGCCAAGCATAGGGGGCAGGCACCGCGATGCGTTCCTCGGGGCGGAAATTCAGCCGCGCGAAAGTGTCGTCCGAGATGATGTCCGGCCAATCCCCCCAACGCCCCCGCCCGGTGCGGTTCATGGCAAAGACACCAAACCCCGGCACACCATGGGTCATGAAGCCGGTGGTCTGCCAAAACCGCGTGTAATGGCGCGTCACCCAATCGCCTGAGGTCGTGACCTGCGGCATCCCGCTGGCATAGCGCGGCGCGTCCTCGGCCAGTGCCTCGGCCAGTTGCGCCAGCAGGGGCGGTGAGACCAGCACATCGGCGTCGAGATAGACCAAGACCGCACCCCGCGCCGCAGCCTCGCCCGCATTCAACGCACCGAGTTTGCTGCCTTGAGCCAGTTCCAGCACCCGCAACGCCCAGCCTCGCGCCTCAAACGCGGGGGCCTTTTTGCGGGCCAGTTCTGCGGTGTCGTCCGTGCAGCCATTGGCCACGACGATCACCTCCACCGGCCCCGCCACCGGGTCAGCGGCGCAGAGCGCGTCGAGGCAGGCGGGCAGCCAGTCGGCCTCATTATGGGCGGGGATCAATACGCTCGCCCCTTCGAACGCGCCTGTTGCTATCTCCATGCGTTCAAAGCGTCCCAACGTGGGTTTTCATCCGCCAGATAGCGCAGCGCGCCCCAAGACCCCCATTTCGTCGGGGCATAGACATCCGAATAATGAGTGAACAATTGCCCGCCGACAGCCAGCCACCCTGCCATCAGATCGGTATAGAGCGCACCCATTTGAGGCGCGTAATTGAGATGGTAAAAGAAGGCGGTCAGACTTTCGTCATTCACCTGTGCCCCAAGGCCAACCACATGGCTGCCGCCTTCGTACATCACCAGATCTAGGTCATGCGCCCGCGCCACGGCGGCATGATAAGGCCAGACACGGCCAATAAGGTCGGCAAGCGTGTCGTTTTCAAGCCCGCTGATGCCACCGTTGCGCAGGTCTTTCGCCGCACGGGCGGTGGCCGCGTCAAAGCGGTGGGTCTGAATATAATCGTCCAGAGCACTGCCGCTCAACCCTTCCGCTTCCCCCTCGGCGCGGGCCAATTCGAGGCTTTCCGACAGCCAATCCTTGACCAATTCGGCGTTGTCTTCCAGCCCCAGCACCCCACCAAAATAGCCGGTGATCGCATAGGCATCAAAGGCGGTGGCGGGCGCGCGGTTTCCTGCTTTTTCAGCTTGGTAAAGCGGGGCTTCTAAAGCCTCACGCTCAAGCCCCAGCCAGCCGGTCTGGCTCGCGATCACATTGCGCAGCCGCGCTTCAGCCTCACCGCCGAAGACATCCGTCCAGATGCGCGCCACTTCGGCAGCGCGCAGGCCATAGAACTGCATCCCCTTTTCGGCCTCATTCCAGCGGGCCTGCGCCATCTCATCCGCCCATTGAGTCTGGGCGAATTGCCAATTCCAAACCTCGTTGGAGAATTCCACATAGGCTTTGCGGTCCTCGTTCAGCGCCTCTTCGACATAGGTCGCGAACGCGGTCACATAGCCATCATCGGCCAGATGCGGCATGTTGAACCACGGGTCGATCCCCAGCTCATTGGCCAAGGCGACCATGACTTCTACCGGGACACCGCGCAGGGCATAGGTCACATCCTCGGGGCGCGGGCGGTCCTCCCATGCGGCGATGGGGCTGTCGTTGGTGCCCATCCAATCCATGAAGCGCAGCACCTTCATCCCGGTCAGATGCTGCGTCCAATCGGGGTTGAACCGTGCGCCAGCGTCGAAATCGGCGGCGCGGTCTTCGCGCACGACGGTGATATTGCGCGGCGGATCGCTGCGGTGCATGCGCTGAATGCGAATGTCGACACTGCCCGGCCCCGGCACATAATCGAACCGCACCTCGTTCTTGCCATAGCGCACATTCTCGGCCCGGCCCGTGACCTCGATCACGCCCTGCCCCTCAAAGCGAAGCAGATAGCGGCCCTTAAGCGTGGTCGCCTGCGGCGGCATGTCAGTCAGGATCAATGTGCCGATGCTGCCCAAGGCGCGGGGCATCGTCGCCGGCCAGCCTTCGGCATCAAGGTAGCCACCCTCAACCAGTTGCGCATATTCCATCCCGCCAAAGCGCCCGGCCAGATGCCCAAGCCACGGACGGGCGGTTTTCATCAGGTCGAGGAAAGGCGCCTGCACGCTCCAATCGGCGATGGCGGCAAGGCCGATGCCCATGTTGCGGGTGCCTGCGACGGCATCCTGCGGCGGTGTGATCTTGAACGGGGCATTCGCAATCGGCGTGACCGGCACTTCGGGCTCATCTGGGGCGGGCGCTGGCTCATCAGGAGCGGACGCAGGTTCATCTGGGGCGGGCGCGGGCTCATCAGAAGCGGACGGAGGCACATCGCGTGCAGGCGTAGACTCATCGCGGGCAGGCGTAGGCTCAGGCACCGCGGGCGGGCCAGTGGGCGAAATCGGGGCGGTCTGTGCATTGTTTGCGGCGGCAGGGCGCGTGGCCGGCGGCACCGGCACCACAGCGCTACCCTGATACTCTCGCACCGCATCCCACGCCACACGCTGAAGCTCCCGCGCGAGGTCGGGGGTGGGCGTGTCGAACGCCTTGCCCCAACGGTCATTGAAATCCGTCGGCAGGCCCAACGGGTCTTTGCCCGTCAGCGTGGCATATTGCACCATGGCGACAAAGTAGTGGCCCAGATCGTTCAGGTGGATGTCATCGGCAAAAAGCGCGTCGATCTCATTCAGCCCCGGCACACGTTCGGCGGCGATTTCATCGTAAAGCCGCGCCATCGCTTGCCCGGCGGGGATCACCTCAATCGTCGCAGTGTCAGAGCTGCGCCCATCGCTCACCGCCGCCGCGATCCCCTCCCATGCGGGCAGATCATTCTGCAACCGTTCGCGCCAAGGGATATGGGCGTGGTCGTCATAGGCCACCGCCTCCCCGCTGCCGCTTTTCAGCGAATGCCATGTCTCTTGCAGATAGACCTTCACTGTCGGATTGGCCGCCGCCGCAAGGCCAAAGAACGCCTGCGCATAGACTTCGGTATCCGACCAGCGGGTGTGATTGGCCAGCGGGATCGCCTCGGTCAGGATCAGATGGGTGGTCTGCCCTTCGGGCAAGACCGTGCGGGCATCCACGCCCTCGGCCCGGTCGGATTCGTCCCAATTATAACGCAGGGGCGCGCCGTTGATGATCTGCGCGCGCACCTCGCCCTGCCCCACCCCGGCCCGCAGCGCCTCTTGCAACATATCCGGCCCATCCGCCCCAAAAAGGCTGTGGCCCACCATCAAGACCGAGAACAGCCCGCCCAGACCGCTCATGCCGCGACACCGCTGTCGGGATGGGCACGGACCACGTCCCAGACCACCCGCTGCATCAGCGCTGCGGCCTCTGCACTTGGTGTGTCAGCCGGGGTGCCATCCGCACGGGTCAACTGATGCGGCAGCCCCGCCGGGTCGCGGTGATAGAGCGTTGCGTAATGGGTCAGCGCCACAAGATAGGCCCCCTGATCGTTGAAGTGAATCGTATCGCGGCGGCCTTGCTCATCGCGCGAAAAGAGGTCTTGCAGGCTGATAATGCCGCCCACCCCTCCGGCCGCATCGACTGCGCGGGCAAAGGCTGCCATGGCCTGCCCGGCGGGGATCAGATGAATGGGCCGGTCCGATTGTTGCAAAGCGGGGTAGATCACCTGCTGCCGCCAGTATTGATCAAGATCACGGTCGATGCGGTTCAGCCACCCCTTGCTATCGTCGGTGTGATGCCATGTCTCATAAAGATAGACGCGGGTGTCAGGCCGGGTCGCCCGCGCCAGATCCGCCCAGCGGGCAAGGTAGTCGGGGCTGTCGTGGTAGCGGATGGCGTCGGCAATCTCGACCATCTCGGTCAATACCACGGCGTCATAATCGCCCGAACCGATCGCCGCCCGGGCGGGCCGGTGCTGCGCATGGTCATTAGAGCGCTCAAACCCGTTCACCGGCACATCCGGCTCCCAATGGTCGCGCAGCGAACTGCCCCAGCCGGTTTGACTGTGATAGCTGTGCCCGGCCCCCGCCATCTGCGCCAGCATTGCGGGCATGTCTCGGCCCACCAGCGAATGCCCCAGATGGTAGACCTGCATCGGCCCCGTCGGCGGGGTCAGCGGCGTGGCATAGAGTTGTTCCGCGCGGTCCTGCACCTGCGCCCGGCGAAAGACCCAAGACCCGCCGCCGAGGCTGGCAAGAGCGGCGCCCCCCAGAAAGGCACGGCGAGAGAGTGCGACCATGAGATCAAGCTCCTTTGCGATCAATCTGCCCAATCGCCACCCCGCTGACAAGGTGGCCCGCCACCGAAACGACCCGCCCCGGCAGCTTCTCGCCGCGCTTAAAGCGTTCAGTGTCTTGGGTAAATTGCGCATCAAAAGCGGGGTTTTCGGCCGATAGGGTTACGTCCAGCCGATCAGAGCCAAAGAGCGTTTTGGTGAGCGGATATTGCGCCTTATAGGCCGCCTCCTTGGCGCAGAAGATGCGTTTGGCGGCGGCGAGATCAGCGCCCCCGAGGCGGGTGATTTCGGATGGAAGACAGATTTCTGCGAGCAGGTCTTCGGGCAGCGGGCTGTCTTTTTCGATGTCGACGCCCAGTGCCATCACATCAGAGCACCGCGCCAGCACGGCGATGCACCATACGTCGGAATGGCTGATCGAACCGGTGAGGCCCTGCGGCCAAATCGGCGCGCGGTCGGTGCTGGCCAGCACCGGCGCAGGCGGGTGGCCAAGGGCCTGCATCGCTTCGCGTGCGGCGTGGCGTCCGGCGGTGAATTCGGCGACCCGCTTGGGCCGTGCACGTGCGATGATGGCGGCTTCATTCCCCAGCAATGGCGGATGGGGCCTGTCGATCTGGGTTACAGCAACGGCGACTGGCAGATCGAACAGACTGCGGACTGCGGTCTTGATCTCCGCCTCTGCCGTCACCTCAACCCCGCCCGCGGGCGCGCTCGGCCCGCATGAGGCGACGTTTCGACATGGTTTCGGTCCGGGCAGGCGTTTCGGCGGCTGGGGGCGCCTTGGGCGGTTCGGCTTTCTGGCCGTCCAATCCATCAATATGCGCTGCCAATCCCGCGAGGGTCGGGAAACGGAAGATATCGGTGATCGACAGCGCGCTGGCGCCCAAGGCTGCCTTGATATCGCGATGCGCCTGCACCGCCAGCAGCGAATGCCCCCCAAGAGCAAAGAAGTTATCGCCGCCGCGAATGTCCCCGATGCCCAAAAGCGCGCCCCAGACCTGCGCGATGGCGGCTTGGCTGCTGCCGTCTTGCGTGGCCGTCTGCGGCGCATCGGCAGGTGCAACACTGCGCTTGACCGGGGCGGGCAAAGCCTTGCGATCAATTTTCTTGTTGGGCGTCAAGGGCATGGCGGGCAACGTTACGATGGCCTGCGGCACCATGATATCGGGCAGATGGGCGGCCAGTTGCCGCCGCGCCGCGTCGCTGTCGACCGCCGCATCGGCGACCACATAGCCGACCAGTTGCGCGCCACCCGGCCCCGCATCATCGCGCAGCAGGGCCACGGCCTGACGCACCCCCGGCAGATCGGCCAGCCGCGCTTCGACTTCCCCAAGCTCAATCCGGTGGCCGCGTATCTTGACCTGCGCATCGGCGCGGCCTTCGAAATGCAGCACGCCTTCGGCGTCCATGCGCACCAGATCGCCCGTGCCATAGAGACGACCGTGGCCCGCGAAGGGATCGTCGATGAAACGCGCGGCGGTCATCTCGGCCCGTTGCCAATAGCCCTGTGTCACGCCAGCGCCCCCGATCCAAAGTTCACCCGCCGCACCGATCGGCAGCACCTGCCGCGCGGCGTCAAGGACATGGATCTGCGTGTTGGCAATCGGTGTGCCGATGGGGGCCGTGGTGCTGTGGGTGTCTTGCAGCACATGGGTGGTCGACCAGATCGTGGTCTCTGTCGGGCCGTACATGTTCTGGATCTGCGCCAGCGTCGCCGCACGCAAAGCGCGGGACAACGTGCCGGGCAACGCCTCCCCCCCGACCATCAGCGCCTTTACCCGCGCCAAAGCGCCACGTGCCTCATCGTTCATCACCATCATCTGCGCCATCGAGGGCGTGCATTGCAGATGGGTCACGCCATGGCGAACGATCTGCGCGGCGATTGAGTGATCGTCCTCTGCCGGTTGCCCACCCGCATTGGCGCGGCGCAGCACATCGGCCAGCGGCTTCAGCCCCGCCATCACCTTGTCGGTGGGAATGCCATAGTCGATCAGGCAGGCGATCTCATCCACACCGATCCGCTTGAGCTGCTCGGCCCGCGCCAGCCCATCTGCCACGGTGCCAAACATGCCACTGTCGTTGAAATAGCGTTGAAAGGCGAACTCTAGGATCGCATCCATTTCCTCGGCTGAGAGTCCTTCGAGGTCGATTTCAAACGGGTTCGTCGTGCCGGCTGGTTTCTTGAAGGCCGGAAAGGCCCAAGCGTATTGTTTGATCAGCCCCGCCGCGGATCGCAGGTAGTCCTTCATTGGCGCGCGGGCGATTTCCTCGGCCTCGGCGCGGGTCTCGGCAAGATAGCTGTGCAACATGACGGTGACCCGGTGATCCGCCGGGTCATGGCCCGCACCGCGCAGGGCGTCGTGGTAGATCTTGATCTTGTCCGCCACCTCTTCCACCGATTGGCCGAGCAGGTGGGTCAGCACATTGGCCCCGATCTCTCCTGCTTCTTTCCACGTTTGTGGATTGCCCGCCGTGGTGACCCAGATCGGCAGCCTGTTCGAGACGGGGCGCGGCTGCGTTACCACCGCGTGGGGCGTGCCATCGGCACGGGGGAATTCCACCGGCTCCCCGGCCCAGAGTTTGCGCAACTGGTCGATGGCGTCATACATCGCGGGCTTGTTCTGCGGCGGCGTGTTCTCCGGGCGCAGCACGAAGTCATCGGGCTGCCACCCGCTGGCGATGGCCAGTCCCACGCGCCCGTTTGTCAGGTTGTCGATCACCGCCCATTCCTCGGCGATCCGCGCGGGGTGATGCAGCGGGGCGACGCAAGACCCGGCCCGCACGTCAAGGTTCTGCGTCACCGCAGCCACGGCAGCGCCTGTGACAGAGGGGTTCGGATAGGGGCCGCCGAAGGCATGGAAATGCCGCTCGGGCGTCCAGACCGCGTTGAAGCCATTGGCATCGGCGAACCGCGCGCCTTCCAGCAGCAGCTCGTATTTCTTGGGGCCGACCCCGTCGTCATTGCCCCAGTAAAACAGGTTAAAGTCGATCTTGCGGTCGCTGGTGGCAATCGGCCCGTTCGACATCAGCGCCCGGCTATCGTCGCCTGCCAGCACCAGTTTGAACCCCCGTGCGAGGGTCCAGAACAGTTCCAGCACCGAGATATCGAAACTGAGGCTGGTGACAGCGAGCCAGACAGCGCCCGCCTCATGATCGATCCGGTCGTCCATCCCGGCAAAGAAATTCGCCACATTGCCGTGGCTGACCATCACGCCCTTGGGGGTCCCGGTCGAGCCGGAGGTATAGATCAGATAGGCAAGGTCATCCGGCCCCGCGCTGGCGGCAGGGTTCACGTCCGAAGCCGTGGCGAGGCGCGTGTCACGGTCCAGCTCCAACACCTGCGCGCCTTGCGCGGGCAGGTTGGCGGAAAGGGCCGATTGCGTGACCACGACCGCAGCGCCACTGTCTGAAAGGTAATGTGCCAGACGGTCCGCTGGATAGGCCGGATCAAGCGGCACATAGGCGGCGCCAGCTTTCAGGATGCCAAGCGTGCCCACCAGCAGGTCCATCCCCCGTGCAACGCAAAGCGCCACCGGCATCCCCGGCCCGGCCCCCATGTCACCCAGCACATGCGCCAATTGGTTGGCGCGGGCATTCAGCGCGGCATAGCTAAGCGTCTCCCCCTCGAACACCAGCGCGGGGGCCTCGGGTGTGCGCGCCACCTGCGCCTCAAAAGCGGCATGGATGGTGAGGTGTTCATAGTCGCGCGTCGTCGCGTTAACGCGGGTCAGGAGCTGCATCTCGGTCTCAGAATGGGCCCAGACGGTACCGCAATCCGTAGCCTCGGAGATGTTGGCGAAAGCCGCCTCTAACCGCGCGGCGATGAGGTCGATCGCGGCATCGGTCAGTCGCGTGCTATCCGCAAAGAGGCGCGCGCCCCCCGCCCCGAGGCAGAGGGTCAACGCCGCGCCCGCGAGCGGTTCACTGTTAAAGGAGATCGCAAAATCCGGGGGGCCAAGCGTTTCAATCGCCGGGTCGCGCAGCGGCAGATCACGCGCAAAACCTGCCGCGCCTTTAGCGCGGGCAAGTTGTGGTTCCACCTGTGCCAGCAGTTCCGCCACGGGCAAGCCCGCCTCTGCCGCGATGGTAATCGGCAGCCAATCGCCGATCAGCGGCGCGGGTTCCCCTTCGCGGCTGAGGGCGATGCCGCCTTCTGTTGCTCCGGCGCTGCGCAGCGCGACGAGGGCTGCGGCTGTGGCCTGCTGCGAAAGGTCACTCCCCTGCGGCAGCGCGATCTCTCGCTCTGCCCATGTCGCTGCCGTTTCAGCTGCGGTGGCCAAGGGGACCGGCAGCGCGTCAAACCCGGTCAAAGCGCGCCGCCAATGTGCCTCCTCAGCCGAGGCCGGAGCCCTGCCCGCCGTGTGGGGTACTTTATCAGCGGGAGCGAAGAACTGGGCCGGAGCAATACTCTCCCCCGCCATATCGCGCAGATCATAGAGGGCGATATGGGCATCCCGCGCCGCCACGACCACCCGCGTGCTGTCGACATCGACAACCTCGCCGGGGGTGCCGCCTTGGCCCGCCAGCACCTCCGCGCGGGAAACGGCCAGCACCGCGCCTGCCGCGCCTGCGAGTTTTGCCGTGGTCAAGGGGTTCCAATAGGCCCCGAAATCCAAGCCACGGACCAGCGCGCTGATCTCTCCTGCGGACTTGGTAAAGTCGATCAGCCCGCCGTTCTCTGGCCGTTTGTCCTTCGCGAAATAGCTGCGCTGGCTGAGGTCTTGGGCGGTGCCTTGCAGCTTGCCGCTTTCCAACTGGGCCAGCACTGCGCCAAAGCTTTCCATCCCGGCGGCGTAGCATTTAGAGTTGAGGCTAAAGGCCGTCTCATCGGGCGCGATCTCTGCCTCCCGCTGCGCCAGCAGGTCACCGGTATCAACGCCCGCTTCGATCAAATGCCAACTGACCCCATGCCGCACCTCACCGTTGATGATTGCCCAAGCGGGTGTGTTCAGCCCAGCATAGCGCGGCAGGGGCCCATCGTGAAAGTTGACCGCGCCGCGTGTGGGCAGGGCCAAAACCGTCTGAGGGATCAGCCGCAGGTTGGCGATGCTCAAAAGCCAGTCGACGGCCAGACCCATGGGCAGCAGATCTTCCGCATCGCGGCAGAGGACCAGCCCTAGCCCTTCGGCCCATGCGCGCACCGCGTCATCTCGGGTGATCACGGCGGCGATCCGATGACCGCCCGCCAGCAGCATGTCGCCGCAGGCAATGGTCAGAGATTCGTCGCCCATCAAGAGCGCGGAAAACGGTTCTGTCTTGAAGCTGGCGGTCATCAACGGTCCTCCGTGGCGGGGCTACGGCTTGGGTCTTGGACGGCGGGGGCCGCGCGCCTCGCGGTGAGCGCATGGGCCGCGAGGTCACGGTAAAAACCGGGGGCGTCTTCTGGCTGGCGTCCGGTCAGCAGGCAGCGCAGGCGGTGCAATCCGCCCCCGGCAAGCCGAGCACAGGTGGCCAAAGCGGCATAGGCGCGGCCATGGTTCTTGGCGAAATAGCGGTGGCGACTGTCGAACCAATAGCGCGGCATCCGCCGCCATTCCTTCATCCCGGTCGAGACCGAGCCAACGTGAACGCAGCGCGCCTGAGGCACGTACCAGCAGTCCCACCCAGCCCGCGCGGCACGCAGGCAAAGGTCAGTTTCCTCATAATAAAGGAAATACGCTTCGTCGAAGAGACCGATCTCAGCCAGCATATCCCACCGCATCATGACACTGGCACCGGCCACCCAATCGACCTCTGCGGCCTCTTCCGGCAAGGGCGGGGCCACCACGGCAGAGGACAGTAGTCGCGTCAGTGGGCCCAACCGCGCGGCAGCTTCCAACTCACCCGCGGCAGAGGGGAACCGGAAGGCCGTGGCATGGGGCAGATCATCCTCGCCGCGCACATGGCTTCCGGCCAACCCGGCGCGGGGGTGGTTCTGTAGATGGTCCAACAGCGTCCCGATACAGCCCCGATCAAGGAAGGCATCCGAGTTCACCACATGCACGAAATCCGGCGCTGCCCCGTCGGACATCCCCGCCCGCATGGCAAGGTTGTTGCCCGCCCCGAAGCCACCGTTGCGGGGCGATGTGATCAGCCGCACTCGATTGCCCGCACCCCAGCCCCGCGCGGCAATCTCCTGTGCCAAGAGCGCGGCAGAACCGTCGCCGCTGTCGTTGTCAACGATCACCAGTTCGGCATGGGTCTGGGGCATATCGGCCAAAGCGGCCTCAGCCGCGCGCAGGGTCATCTCTGCGGTGCGGTAGTTAAGAATAATGACCAAAAGACGGGGCGGCTGTTGCATCATTCCGCCGCCGTGGCTTGGGTGCGGTCGTGGCCTGCGCCTTCGGGCAGGGCCGCCGCGATCACCTCGGCCAGTTCCTGCGCGAGCACGGTCACATTGGGCGCCAGAACCATGCTCACATGGTCGCCCGGCACTTCGATCACCTGCAAGCGCGGCGCATACTGCCGCCACTGGTTGTCCTCATAGACATATTCTTTTTCCGCGGTGACATATTGCCCGGCAGATACAGCCCAATGCCGATCCAGCGGGGGCCGGAACAGGGTCATCGGGCCGTCCCACTGGGGCGTTTCATAGCGCTCCATTGCGCGCAGGAATGCCGCCTGAATGCGCAGACTGTTAAAGGAAGCACCCCCCTCGCCATCGCCGACCGCCTCCTGAGGCCCCCGGCGGCGCGCGCGCTCCCACGCCCAGCGGTTGCGCGCCCATTCAAGCAGATAGGCCGGACCCTTCCGCCACAGCTCTGCCAATTTGATATGCGCCTTGTCGATCTTGCTGAGCGTCGGGCGCAGGGGCAGCGGCGTGTCGAGCATCGCTAGAACGGCTACCTCTTGCCCTGCCGCCTGCAACTGCTGCGCCATCTCATAGGCCGTGATCCCGCCGCCGGAGTATCCGGCCAACAGATAGGGCCCTTGGGGCTGCAGCGCACGGATCTCGGCGATGTAGTCAGCCGCGGCGGCCTGCACCTCTTCGTGGGGGGCGGCGTCACCGATCAACCCACGGGCCTGCACACCATAGACCGCGCGTTCGCCGCTAAAGGGCAAGGCAAGGTGGCGCAGGTTCAGCACATTGCCGAACATCCCCGCCACCACGAAAAGCGGCGTCGCATCCTGCGGCGATTGATTGAGCGGTACGAGGTGGTCAAAGCGCGGCTGCGGGGCCGCCGCTGCCGTATCAGCCACCTCCGTCTGGGCCAAATCTCCGCGCTCCGCCGCGATGAGCGCTGCGCATTTGGCGATCGTAGGAGCCTCGAACAGAACGGAGATCGGGAATTCCACCTTGAACTCGCGCTTGACCGCCGCAAACAGACGGACAGCGATCAGGGAATGCCCGCCGAGGTCAAAGAAACTATCCTCGACCCCCACCGGGCTAACGCCCAAGAGGTTCGACCAAATCTCGGCCAGTTTCTCTTCGATCCCGTTGCGTGGGGCGACGAAAGAACCGTCGAGATCGGGCCGCTCAAAGCTTTGCCCTTGGGCGGAGGCATCGGTCAGCGGCGCGTCGGCTTGGGCGATCAACGTCTGCAAGGGCAGTGAGGACACCATGACCTGTGGCGCATCCAGCGCCAGCGCACGGCGCAGGGCCTCTGGCCCTTCCTGCGCGCGGATACCTTGGCGCACCAGACGGGCCAAACGCTCTTCGGCGGGGCTGAGACTGTCGGCGTTTTGGGCATCCTCAAAGACCACTTCGCGGGCGTCGGGCGGCGGCACCTCGGTAAAGGCCCCTTCGAGCCGTTTCATCGCGAAATCGTGCACATCGACAAGGACCGCTCCCTGCGCATCGGTGATCGTCACATTGAACCGGGCCAAGCCCTCCGCCGCCGATCCTTCGGCAAGCCGGACGTGCGAGCGGACTTCGGCAGGCAGCGGCGCGTGAAGCGTGATCTCACCATAAGACAGCGGCACCCAGAGGTGGCGCGCGGCATAGCCGGGGATCAGCGCCATGGCCCAACCGGTGGCGATGTCCATCAGACCAGGGTGCAGCACATAGCCATCGGCCAGATCACCCTGCGCGGCCTCGGGCAGCCGTAGCGCGGCGAGCCCCTCTCCCTGTCCCAGAGCGGTGCGTTGCAACACATGCCAGCGCGGGCCGAATTTCAGATGCGCCTCTTGAACGGCGGGCAGACGGCCCCCGGGCGCGGCCTCGGCCACGTCCTCGCAACGGGCCGCGAGGGCAGCAAGATCGAGAGGGGTGGCTGTGCGCCCCGTGGGGGTCAAACGCACTTGAACATGCAACTGCCACGCGGGCCTGCCATTGACCACACAGGCGCTGCGCAACTCGGCGGCGAAACCTGCGCCCTCGGGGGTCAGGGTGATCTTGATCTTGCGCCGCGCCCCATCGGCCAGCGGCAGGGGACGCAGAAAATAGAGGTCTTGCAGCGTGAACCCCTGCAGCCCTTGAGCCTGCGCCGCCTCGGCCAAAAGCTCAATATAGCCTGTCCCCGGCATGATCGCGCGACCATCCAAGGTGCGGTGCTGGTCGAGCAGCCAATGTGAGGTGGCGATCTCGGTGGTGAATTCCGGTACGCCGCTGTCGCCTGACCCTGCGGTTTCAAGCAGCGCCGCATTGATCGCGCGGGCAGGCAGCGCCACGGCACCGCCCCCCGCAAGCGTGTCAGCCGCCATGCCCACATCGGCCCAAACACCCCAGTTCACCGCGACCACGCGGGTCTTCGCGCCGCGCCGCGATTGCGCAAAGGCATTGAGCCAAGCGTTCGCCGCCACATAGTCCACCTGCCCCGCCGCGCGACTGGCGGTAGAGGTCGAGGAAAAGAGCACCATCAGGTCCAGCGCGCCATCGGGCAGCAGTTGGTCCAAAACCCGCAGCCCCTGCACCTTGGGGGCCAGCACCGCGTCGATGCCCGCGTCGGATTTAGCCAAGAGCGGCGCATCGTCCAGCACCCCGGCGGCATGGATCACCCCTGTCAGCCCCCCGTGGCGGGCGGTCAGATCGTCGATCACCCGGCGCATCTGCGCAAGGTTGGTGACATCCGCGCGGGCCACTTCGACCGCCCCGCCCGACTGCGCCGCCTGCGCCTCAAGTCGCAGAACGGCACGCAGGCGGCGGGCCGTGGCATCGGCGGGGCCGTGACTGGCAAGGTAGCTGTCCCATTCGTGGCGCATCGGAAGCGCGGCGCGGCTCAGCAGGATGACACGGGTGCCCGGCGTCTCAAGAATGTCTGCCGCAAGGGTCAGCCCGATGCCCCCGAAACCGCCGGTGATGAGGTAATGTCCCTCCGGCTTCCACCCCGGCAAATCGCTTGGCGGCAGGCTGGCTGCGCGGTAGCCCAGTTCGTAGCGGCGGCCAGCACGATGGGCGACCTGAAGGTTGGCCGGGCTGGCCAAAAGCTCTTCGATCAGGTCACCGGGATCAGTCACAGGCGCAGGGTCGACTGGCTTCGCGAACCATCTTGCCGGTGCCACGGGTGCTGCGACGGGCAGGTCAATCTGGCTCGCCGTCAGCCCCGGCACCTCTCGTGCCATGACGCCCACGGGGCCAGAGATCAGCGCCTTTTCGGGATAGGCCAGCCCCTCTTCCGCGACCTGCGCCCCACCGGTGGTGAAGACGTTAAGGTGCAGCGGCGCGTCAATCTCGGCCTCGGCCAAGGACTGCGCAAGCCATGTCAGGCTCCAGAACCCCTGTTCGATATTGCGGTCAAATCTGCTGGAACCGGGGCGCGGGGCGACCTGATCATCGGTCAGCCAGAAATGCGCGATCCGGTCGGGCATTTGCCCTTCGGCCTGAAGCGCCGCGATCAACTGGTCATAGCCCGACCNGCCCTGTTCGGGGGCCAGCGTGAAATGATCCGTGGTGACGCGGGCAAAGGCATCCCCCGCCGTGACCTGCACCACGCGATGCCCTTTGGCCCGCAACTGCGCGGCGACCTCGGCCCCCAGCCCCGCCGTATCGGCGAAGACAAGCCAGTTCACCGGGCCGGAGAGCGCCATATCCCCTTCGGCGTAGCGCGGTTGCCAATGCGGCAGCGCGCCCCAATCGCTGATGTCATCCAGCCGTTGCACCGGTTGCTCTGCGGGGCGGGTCGCGGCCTCTCCCGGTTCGATGAAATAACGCGCACGTTGGAATTGATAGGTCGGCAGCACCACGCGGTTGCGCCGTGCCTCGCCCCAGATCTGCGCCCAGTCAGCTTCGACCCCCGAGGCCCAAAGCCGCCCGATCACGCTGAGGAAATAGGCATCATCCGCGATTTCTTGCTCGGGGTGGCGCAGCGAAGACATCACCTGCCCCGGTGCCACATCCGCGTTCATCTGCGCCAAGGCGGAAAGCGCCTTGCCCGGTCCGACCTCTAGGAAGACCCGCCGCGCGTCAGCGCTTAACGTGCTGATACAATCGGCGAAATTCACCGTGTTGCGCAGCTGTTCGACCCAATAGTCGGGGTCTGTCGCCATCTGCGCCGTAATCATTTCGCCTGTACGGTTCGACAGGAAAGGCATTTGCGGCGCGCGCAGGTCAAGCGTGGCAAGGAAAACGCGGTATCGGTCAAGGATCGGGTCCAACATCCGCGAGTGGGCGGCGATGTCGATGGCTATGCGCTGGTGGTCGAGACCGGCTGCATCCAACCGCGCTTGCAGCGCCTTTAGCGCGCCGTCCGGGCCAGAGACCGCGATCAGTTCCGGGCCGTTGACGCTGGCGATATCAAGCCCTTCTCCCAGAAGCGGCGTGATCTGATCCAGTGGAGCGGAGATGCTGATCATCCCGCCTGCGGGCACCTCATCAAAGAGCCGCCCGCGCAGCAGGACAAGGTCGATGCAGTCCTCAAAGCGCATCACCCCGGCAAGACAGGCGGCGACATTTTCGCCCATGGAGTGCCCCACCATCGCCGCGGGTTTCACCCCCCAAGAGAGCCAAAGCTGCGCCAGCGCGTATTCGACGATCATGATCAGCGGCAATTGCACCGAAGGCCGTTTCAGCTTGGCTTCTGCCGCCGCGCGGTCTTCGGGTTCCGGCAGCCAGATCGCGCGGATATCGTAATCCAACTGCGGTGCCAGATGGTCGAGCCCCCGGTCCATCCATTCGGCGAAGACCGGCTCGGTCTCATAAAGGTCGCGGGCCATATCGGCATATTGCGCGCCGCCGCCGGGGAACATGAAAACGACCTCAGCCTCGGGGCCAAGGTGGTCATGGGTAAAGACACGGCGGCTGTCGCCGCCTTCCAAAAGAGCTGCGGCCTCTTCATGGGTTTCGGCGACCAAGATGCGGCGTTTGTCGAAACCCCGACGGCCCTCTTTCAGGGTGAAGGACACATCGGCCAAGGGCTGTTCGGGATGCGCGCGCAGATGCGCCGCGAGAGCGGCGCTGTTGGCGTCCAACGCCGCCTTGTTCCGGCCCGAGAGGCAGAGCACATGGAAAGGAAAATCGCTTTCTTCCGACGCCGCGCGGGCGGGCGCCTCTTCCAAGATCATATGCGCATTGGTCCCGCCAACGCCAAGCGCATTGACCGCGGCACGCCGGGGCGTGGCTTGGTCGGGCCAGTCATAGAGCCGGTCGTTCACGCGGAAGGGCGAGCCTTCGAAGGGGATCGCCGGGTTCGGCGCTTCATAGCCCAGCGAGGGGGGGATTTGCTGGTGGTGCAACGCCAGCGCCGCCTTGGCCAACCCCGCCACGCCCGCCGCAGTGTCAAGATGGCCGATGTTGGTCTTGACCGACCCGATGCGGCAGAAATCTTCGGCCTGCGTCTCGGCCCGGTAGGCTTGGGTCAGGGCGGCGACCTCAATCGGATCGCCTAGATAGGTGCCGGTGCCGTGGCATTCGACCATGCCGATGCTCTGCGCCGCCACGCCCGCATGGTCAAGCGCGCGGGCAATGGCCGCCGTCTGCCCATCAACCGAAGGGGCCAGATAGCCCGCCTTGGCCGCGCCGTCGTTGTTGACCGCCGAGCCTTTGATGACCGCCCAAATAGGATCGCCATCCGCAATGGCATCTTCCAACCGCCGCAGCGCCACTGCCCCTGCGCCAGAGCCGAAAACGGTGCCCTGCGCGCGGTGGTCGAAGGCGTGGCATTCACCATCGGGGGAGAGAATTTCGTTCTCTTTGAACTCATAGCCCCTGCCCTGCGGTAGTTCGATCGTCACCCCGCCCGCCAGCGCCATGTCGATTTCACCCGCCCGCAGCGCCTGCGCGGCATAGTGGATCGCCACCAGCGAGGTCGAACAGGCAGTCTGCAGGTTGATCGACGGGCCTTTGAGGTCAAGCACATGGCTGACCCGGGTCGAGAGGAAATCTTTGTCATTGCCGGTATGCCGAAGCAGGAACATGCCGACATCATCGACCAGATCGGGGTTCGAGCAGATGTTGAAATAGAAATAGCTGCCCATGCCACAGCCCGCATAGACGCCGACGGGGCCAGAGAGGCTTTCGGGCATATGCCCCGCCTGCTCCATCGCCTCCCAAGCGACCTCAAGAAATTTGCGGTGCTGCGGGTCGAGGATGGCGGCGTCTTTTGGGGAAAAGCCGAAGAACTCGGCGTCGAACATGTCGTAGCCGGGCATCTCGGCGGTGACGGGCACGTAGTTTGGCCGGGCCATACGTTCGGCGCTCTCTCCGGCGGCGCGCAGCTCGGCCGCGTCGCGCCGTTTGAGCGCGCTCACGCCATCGCGGAGGTTCGCCCAATAGGCGTCGACTCCTTCGGCCCCCGGCACGTTCACCGACATGCCGACAATCGCGATATCATCGCGTGCAAGAGTTTTGTCTGTGCTATTCATTGCGACACATGTCCCATCGCCCGTTCGACTACAGTGATGAGCCTTCAAGGTTCAATTTAAGCTTCGGGTGCAGCATACAACAGGCAAATCTGTCAAAAATGAGCCAAGAGCGTGCCCTTGGGTCTATTCTGGACAAAATCGCTTCACGGAACGGTGAGCAGATGCCAGTTCAGAAAACCGTCCGCTTTGCCTGCAACGCGGGATTTGCGCTGGCATCAAGTACGGTCTGCCCCCTGCGCGCTGCCGCCAGCCCCTCAGCATGACCGAGGATCGCCCCGGCCGTAAGCCAAGTAAGCGGCGTCAGCGTGGCNTTAAGCAACATGTCCATCATGGTAATGCCAAGNATCAAAAGCAGCGGCGCGATCCAAGGGGACAGGCCCGTATCCCCCTGTCGGTATAGGTGTAGCCCCATAAGAAAGATCGGCAGCGCCAAAAGACCCATCTCACAAAGATAGCCAACCCAGCCGAAAGTGCCGAAAACAATGATCCAGCGGCCGTCTGGGACCGATAGGATATTGCCGTTGGTCGCATCCCGGATCAGGTTGCGCCCCCATCCGCCCCAGCCGAACCACGGCTTTTCAGCAGCCCGCGCCAGCAGCCGTTCTTCGTTCATGAACCGATAGCCAAGCGATTGCGCACGGTCCGCGCTGATCGCCTCGGCCCGCGCAAGAATGGCATCGAGCGGCACCAGCCCGGCGTTGCGGAGCATTGGATANATCACCGCCACNNCNGCAAAGACCACCGCCAGACGGATCTGCCAGCGCGCCGGGGTCAGCAGCACCATCGGCACCAGCAGCAGCGCGTAGGCCTGCGAGGCAAGGCTTTTGCACAGCAGCAGAACCACACCCAAATAGGCAGCCAGCAGCAGCACCTTCCATCGGTCGATCACCGGGGTTTGCCGCGCCAGCGCCACCGCCGACAACAACGCGATACACATGAAAATCGCCAGCCACAGCGCGTGCGGCAGAAACACGATGGGCCGGAAGCCACCATTGCGCATCATCTGCTCAAAGGAGTGCTGAAAGAATCCGTAGATCCAGGTGTTTAGCTGCGGAGAGAAGCGAATTTCGAAGAGTGCGGGCACGGAATAGATCAGCCCGCCGATCATGAAGGCCAGCAAAAGCTCGCGCAGGCCCTCTTCGTCCGCAAGGAACTGCCGCGCCAGCAAGAAAGGCACCAGCATCAGCATCTGGCCGATCAGCACCGACCCGATGTCGCGGATCGACAGCCCCGGGAGGGCGTCCACCGGAAAGAGGATCGGCTCGAACCCTCGGATCGCCTGAAAAAGGATCGGGTCGCCATTGGTCAGCACCGTGGGCATGGCCGAAAAGACCAGCCCCACCACCAGGAACCCCGCCAAACGAGAGGCGGGCCAAAGCTGCAGTTTCTCCTGCGTGCCCAGCCAGATGATCAGCAAAACGCTCAGGTTCGGGATCGACACTTTGTCGAGGCCCGGCACCAGCGGCAGGTTGAATTCGGCCAGAGGCGGCAGGAAAAGATAGCCCCCCAAGATCGACCAGATCAACGCCCGCTGCAGCGGCAGGTTGCGAAACAGCCCCAGACAGACGAAGGGCCAGATCAGCAGCATCAGATAGGCGACGGGGTTTGGCATGATGTCCTTCGCGAAAGCCGGACGAATGCGCGGCAGGATGGGGCGGGGCGAAAATACCATCTGGCCCCGCCCCTGTCATCCCGCTAGTTTTGCGGCAGGTTCAATCTGGCACGGGCGTGGTTGATAGATGGCATGTGAAATCAATTACATAAAGCGTGCATCCTCCCCCCTTGCGCCTGCCTGTGGCAGCCCAAGGGCGGGGCGCGCGGTATGAAGTATGGCAAGGGCGATGCCGCGGTGGTGGTTAATGTGGCGACAAGGGCCGCATTGTTTCAGGCCCTGCGCGCGCGCTTTGCCAAGGGCCAAGGATTCGCGCTTGCCACGCTCAACCTCGACCATCTGACCAAACTGCCCCGCAATGCGGGTTTTGCCGCTGCCTATCATGCGCAGGATCTGATCGTGGCCGATGGCCGCCCCGTTGTCTGGCTGTCGCAACTGGCCAAACAGCCGGTTGCCTTGATGCCCGGCTCTGATCTGATCATCCCGCTTTGCGAATTGGCCGCCGAGCAATCGTTGCCCATCGCGTTCTTCGGTAGTGATGAGGAAGCCCTTCACGGGGCCGCAGCAGCCCTGCGGGCCCGTGTGCCGGGGCTGGAGATTTGCCACATCGCCGCCCCGCCGATGGGCTTTGACCCCGAAAGCGCCGAAGCGGATACCGCCCTGCGCAACATCGCCAACAGCGGGGCGCGTCTGTGTTTTCTGGCACTAGGTGCGCCCAAACAAGAGATGCTCGCCGCGCGCGGGCGTGAGATCGCGCCGGGGGTGGGGTTCGCCTCTGTCGGGGCGGGATTGGATTTTTTGGCCGGGCGGCAGCGCCGTGCGCCGAAATGGATGCGGATGCTGGCTCTGGAATGGTTTTGGCGTGCCCTGCAGAGCCCGGCGCGGATGGTGCCGCGCTATGCGCGCTGTTTCGCGATCCTGCCGCGCTTGACGCTTGAGGCTTGGCGGGCGCGCTAGGCGTCAGCGGTATTCGATGATCCGCCCATCGCGGCGCATGTGATACTTGAGCACGCCCAAGGCTTCGGGGAATTTGCCCAGCAGGGTAAAAAAGCCCCAAGCCGCCCCGCCGCGCCAGATCAACCGCAAGAGTTGCAGTGGGTAGAGCAGCATCAGCCCGACTGCGGCCCACGGCGTCAACAGCGCCAGCAGCAAAATCACCGCAGGCAAAAGCGCGCCCCAAAGCACGGCGCGGCGCGTCTCGGCCACCCAATGGCGATCGGGACCAGCGCCATGCAGCGCCGCCCCTTCGGCAAAGGCGTGACCAGCACGCAGGCTGCGCCGCCACCACTGGCTGAACCGGGTGATCTGCGCGTCATGCCATGTCATCTCGGCGTCGAGCCGCCATATCTGCCAACCCGCCCGGCGCAGCCGCTGGCACAGCTCCGGCTCTTCTCCGGCGATCATCTCTGCCCGGTAGCCACCCACGGCGCGCAGCGCCTCAAGCCGCATCAGCGCATCGCCACCACAGGCGCGCGCCTCGCCCGGCGGCGTGTCCCATTCAGCGTCGACCAGACTGTTGTAAATCGAGGTTTGGGGATGTTCCTCGCGCCGTCTGCCGCAGACCACGGCGAGTTGAGGATGCGCGCTCAGATGGGCCTCTGCCGCGGCCAGCCAACCGTCCCGCAGGATGCAATCGCCATCAAGGAATTGCACCAGCGTGATCTCCTCGCCCAATGCCGCCACGCCCGCATTGCGGGCCCGCGCGGCGGTGAAGGGGTGCTTCATGTCCAACTCGACCACTTCCGCGCCCAGCCCCCGCGCCGCAGCGACGGACCCATCGGTCGAGCCGCTGTCGACATAGACGATCTGTGCCACCTGCCCCGCTAAAGCCTGCAAGGACCGCTCCAGCCGGGCGCCTTCGTTGCGTCCGATGACAACGGCGCCGATGCTCATGCGGCATGCTCATCACGCCAAGCGGCGACATGGGCGCTGTAGCTGTCGGAGGGCACCAGAAAGCCCGCGCGATACAGAAGTTCGACCCGGTTCCAGCGCCGCGCGTCCAGCGAAAAGAGCGAAACATCGGGGTTCTGCCCGATCACCGCCATGCGGCGCGCGTCTTCTCCATGCGCCAGATTGCCCGCGCCCAGCGTCTCGGCATCCCGCGCGGCGGCGTCATTGGCGAACTTGTAGTGTTTGATCACCGCCGTCATATCCGCCACGCGCAGCCCGCAGGACAGATGCGGATGCGGCGCCGGTGTGACCTCTGGCCCGTTGAAGATCAGCGGATGTTTTGTCAGGCAACAGTTCTCTCCAAAGACCTTGCCGCGCACGCCGCCAAAGGCGAACTTCACCGCATCATTGGAGAGATCATTATCGGCAAGCAGCGCGGAGAACGGAATCTCCGGACTGTGGTAGTCGGTTTTGCGCACCGCGCTGATGTCATAATAAAGGAAGGATTGCAGCGCTTGTTTATAGGGCACCCCCGCCGCGGCAGCGAGGCTGGTTTTGGGGAACATCTCAAGCATCTGCGCCATTAAGGCGGTATAGCCCTGCTGTTCGAGATAGGCGGTCAGCCCCTTGATGCCAATCTGGCTGCGCCCTTCGAAATCGAAAATCTCATCCATATCGACATAGAGACACCAGCGATTTCTGCCATAGGTCTGCGCGGGATGCTGGCGGATCAGGTCTTCGTATTCGGCCAGCGGCAGGGTGCAGCGATCGATCACCGTGCCTTTTTGCGCTTTGATCCGGGCGATGGTGTCATCGCGCGAGCCGTTGTCGATGAAAACGAAATGCTGCACGCCCATCGCGCGGTAATGGCGAAAGAAGGCGTCGAGGTAATAGCTGCCGTCGCGCACCAAGGCGATCAGCACCACCTCGCCCGGGGCGACGTCCAGTTTATTTGGCCCATGCAGATGCTGCAAAGACGCGGCAAAGCGCGCCCGGCGGCGGGCGTCGTGCAGGCGTTGGCGCAGGCGGCGGAGCAGATGCAGGGGCGATTTCATGCCGTTGTGATACGACAGGCAATCTGCGCGGTCCACTGCCGCCATGGCTTTCTGATCCGCGTGACTGTGCCCCGAGCGATTAGCTGCCACCGTTTTGACCGGGCGCGGCAGCAGGCCCGGCCCCCACTCGCAGGGCGGGGTCAAAGAACGTGTGGCGCCCACGGCCAGCATGTTTCGAGGCATAGAGCGCGGCATCTGCATTGGCCAGAACCACCTCACGCGGTTGCCGGTCGCCGCGCTGGATCCAGACCGTGCCGATGCTGGCGGAAACCTTGCAAACTTCCCCCTTGTAGCGGATTGGCTCTTCCAACCGGTCGATGATCCGCTGGCCAATCCGCCGGAGTATGCCCTCGCCGCGCACATCGGGCAGAACCACAGTGAACTCATCCCCGCCCAACCGCACCACCATGTCAGAGCTTCGGGTTTCTTGTTGCATGATCCGGGCGACGACTTGCAGCACATGATCGCCCGCGGCATGGCCCAGACTGTCATTCACCGCCTTGAAGTAGTCGAGATCGACATGCATCACCGCGAACCCCTCTCCTGCAGTGATCAACCGCTCTAGCACCGCGTTCAGCGCGCGGCGGTTTTTCAGCCCCGTCAGCGTATCGGTAAAGGCCTGTTCCTCTGCAGTTATCCGCGCCTCTTGCAGGCGCAGGTTCAGGCGGCGGGAGGCCTCCATCGCGGCTGATTTCGCCTCCATCAGATAGAGCATCTCGATCGCCAGATCGGTGGCGGCGAAATCCGCATTGGTCAATGCATAGTCCTGCACCCCGTCGAAAATCGAAATCCCGAAAGAGAGGTTCACGATCAGCCGCCGATCCCCCAAGGGCACCAGCAGCCCCTTCAGCTCGGTCCGGGGGGAATCGCGAAAGGCGAGGTGCAGCTTTACCCCCGTGGCCCGGTGCAGGTCTTTCATCCCGTCAATCCCGCGGGGCCGCTTAACGGTGACGGTTTCCAGAAAATGCCGCCCCGCCAGCGGGGACTGCGGGCGCAGCTTTTGAATCGTCGGCCCGGCGTGGCGGATCTCGCCACTGGCGGACAGCAGCAGATGCATCGGACATAGCTTGTCCAGAACCGCCGGATCATGGCACCCTCCGCTCATGCCCGCGCCCCAAGCTCAAACCGGCGCCCTTCCGAGAACTCGGCCTCGACCAAAATGATCTTCAGCACCTCGATGCCATCCGATCGCCCACAGTGTTCCAACAGCACCAGCGCGCCATAGTCATCGGCCATGGCCCGCAAGACCCCCATCATAAGGTAGCCATAGCCAACGAGCGGGGCTTCGCAGATCAAGGAATACTGGCCATCGGGGTCTTCGCGCAGTTCGACCCAAGGCAAATGCAGTTCGGATAGGGCAAGGCGCGTCCGGTCCGGCAAATCGTCGAGCGATTGCAAAAAGTCACTGAAGCTCACCCCGCCAAAGCGCAGCAAACGCCGCACAGCCTCATAGCCCGGTTGCGCCACAAGAAAGGTGCCGACGTCTTCCATCACCTCGGCCCGGGGTCGGTCCAGCACGTCGCAGACCGCCTCAAGGACAGCCGGGGTGACGTGATCCGAATAGGTCAGCATCGCCTCGAATTCGGTAAAGTCCAACCCGGCCCGAGAGGCCACCTCGACCCAAAGTCTCTGCCCGTAGTTGGCACAAAAGTAGTTCTGAATGCTGCGGTTGATAAGCCCGTGCATGACTGCCTCATTCCCATTTTTCCCGAGAGCAGATTGCCGTTGCAGTGGTTAAGATTGGCCTGATGAATACAGTTGTCAGGAAATTGCGTCGCCCACCCGGCCACGCCAAGCCCGGAATCGCACCCGGAACCGCCGCCACATTCCGCGCGTTCGGTAATGGAGAGAAGAGGCGACGCCCCGCCTTTCCCCCAGCCAGTGAGGAGCATATCCATGAGCGATGATCCCAAACACCCGAAAGACGAAGACAAGACACCGCCCAAGAAACCTCAAAAAGACCTGCACCGCCCCGAGGCCACATTGGACGAAGCCCCCGCAGGAAGCCCCAACGCCGAAGAACGCTCGCGGCTATCGGACTGAGGGTCTGGGTCTGACCTTGGTGTCAGACCTCAAGTAAAAAAGGGTGTCTAAATATGAGCAATGACGTCACAGCCCCCCGGCAGCACAGCGCGCCGGGGTTTATGATTTGTCTGGGCTGGGTCGCCATCCTTGGCTGTGTGATATTCGCCGTCTCGATCCTGATCGCGGATTTTGTGGTGCCGAATCATGACTGGATTGCCGACACGATCAGCGATTTGGGTGCGGGGCGGTATGAATTTATCGTCGACATCGGCATCTATGCCTTCTCCTCCGCGCTAATTGCCTGTGCCCTGCTTTGTGCCCATGTGCATTTTGGCGATCGGTGGTGGAGCATCGCCACCATTGGCCTTGCCCTTCTGGGGCTCATCGTTTTTCTGGTCGGCGCAAGAAACGAATACGGGGACCGCGATTCCGATGGCGTGGTGATCCATGTCTATCTGGTCTACGCGCTTGGGCTGATTATGCTCGCCGTGCCTTGGCTGCTGTCGAAAGGTTTCGCTGATATCTCTGCGTTCCTTGCCAAGGCGCTCAAGGTGATCTCGCTTCTGTGGCTGGTCTCCGCCCCGCCGTTCTTCTTCCTGCCCACCGGGATCGACGGCATCTATGAGCGCTATCTGGGGCTGATTGCCATGGCGATGGTGGTGCTTTTGGGGCGGTTCTTTATCCAGCGGGGCAAGGCATTGAACGGGGGGCACGGGTGATGTTCTTCGACCACGTTCCGCTCGATATCCTCGCCCGTGCGCTTTTGCTTTCTGCCATTGCGCTGACTTGGGTGGTCTTTGTGGTCCGCGTGATCGGGCTGCGTACTTTCTCAAAGATGACAGCCTTTGACTTCGTCGCCACGGTCGCCACGGGCTCGCTGCTTGCCGGGGCCTGTCAGGCCACCACTTGGCCAGAGTTTGCGCAGCCGACCTTGGCCATTTCCGCCCTGCTCGGTGCGCAATTCGTCATTGCAAAGCTGCGGCAAGCCTCTGACGGGTTTGAGGAAGTCGTGCAGAACGAGCCCGTGATCCTGATGCGCGACGGTGTGATCTTTGATGCAGCCCTGCGCGATACCCGCGTCGCGCGTGCCGACCTGATAGCCAAGCTGCGAGAGGCCAATGCGCTGCGCTTTTTAGACGTGCGTGCCGTTGTGTTGGAGACCACGGGCGATATCTCGGTCCTGCACGGCGATACCCTCGAACAGGAAATTCTCGAGGGTGCGCGGGTGATTAAGGACTAAGCCGACCTTAAATCAAGCGCCCCGGCAAATGGCCGATATCCGGCAAGACCAGATCGGCGTGCGGGGCAAGCTCTTCCGCTGTGGCCGGTCCGGTCAACACCGCGATCCGCCCCATGCCCGCCACGCGCGCGGCTTCCAGATCATGAATGCTATCGCCGACCATCGCGAGGGAGGAGGCCGGCAGGCCCACATGCGCCGCAAAGGCGTGCAATTGCCCCGGAGATGGCTTGCCCCCGTGCCCACTGTCGAACCCTGCGATGAAGTCGAACATATCAACCACCCCCGCCGCCAGCAGATGTGCCCGCGCAGGGTGTTCCGCATCGTTCGTCGCCACGCCGAGCCGAAGACCCCGGTCGCGGAGCCCTTGCAAAAACGGTCTGAGCGGCACCGCCTCGCGCTGCGGCGCGCGGGCCGCTTCAGCATTGATTGCCTCAAGAAGATCCGAAGGCCGCCGTTCAGGGAAATGCGGGGCCAAGGCATCGACCACCTGCTGCGGCGTGCCAGCGATGGCGATACTGTCAGGGGCAAAGCGGCGGGTGGCAAGGTCAAAGCCGATGTCTGCGCCGATCCGCGCGGCCATTTCACGCTCCCCATCACAGACCCGCAGCAAGAAGGCTTCGGCCCAAGGTTCCCAAGTCGCGGCAAAGTCAAAAAGGGTGCCGTCCTTGTCAAAGAGCAGACCCTTAACGTTTCTTAAGTCCAATGCACCTGCTCCCCACCGGGCAGCGCCGCGCGGGCTTGCATGATCCGTTCATAGGGTATCGACAGATGGTCGCAAAACCCGATGACCCAGGCATCATCCATCATCAGAAAATCCAGCACAGCGCCTAGGAAAATAGGGTCACTGGCCTGTTTCGTTAGGTCCGCTTCGGACGCGCCCGTGCTGCCCAGAAACACCGGCAATAGATCATCATTCGCCGCGAGCCAGCCCAGCGCCTGAAGCGCCAAGGTTTCGGCGGAGTCTTGGGTATAGGACATTGAAAACCGTCTTTTGCTGAAGGTTGGAAACCCTTTGTTAACCATTAAGGGGCAAAGACAGTCTCATCAAACTGATTTGTACGGTGAAGGAGCTGTCGTGCAAGGGACCATCCTTATTGCAGATGCGATTGCAACCAATCGGATCGCCCTCAAGGTCAAGCTCTGTGCGGCATACTATCACGTCGTGCAGGCAGAGAATATGGAAGAGGCTTTGACCTGCGTGCGGGACAACCCGCCGGATCTGGTGATCTGTGCCCTGACCCTGCCGGGTGGCGGGGCGGCGGACCTATGCCACGCGCTCAAGACCTCCGGCGATAGCGCGCAGCTTCCGGTGCTGGCCATCGGCAACGCCGATCAGGCGGTGGATAGGTTCGCCGCGCTCGAAGCGGGGGCGAACGACGTGTTGCTCAAACCGCTTGATTGCACGCTATTGCTGGGCCGGGCGCGCAGCCTCATCCGTGCCCGCAATGCGGCTGACGAATGGGAAATGCGCGATGATACGTCACGCGCGCTTGGGTTGGCGGAACCCGCGGCTGAATTCGCGGCGGAATTCACAGCCCGCAGCCACTGTGTAATTATCCATTCCGTCAGCGCGATGAGCGTGAATTGGGCCAAACACCTCCGCCCCCAACTGCGCGCGCGCCTCACCCTTGCCAACCCGGAGGAGGCCATTCGCGCCGCCGCCGCAAACGGGCCGCCAGACGCCTTTGTATTGGTCCTGCCTCAAGATCCCGTGCCTGCCACGGCGGCTCTGCGCCTGATCTCGACGCTACGCGCCAATGCGCAGACCCGCCACACCGGGCTGCTGGTGGTGCAACTGGCCCCGGATGCGGCGCTTGCTGCCACTGCCCTAGATCTGGGGGCAGACGATCTGATGACCGAAGGCTTCAACCCCGCGGAAATGGCCCTGCGTCTTCATGCGATCTTGCGGCGCAAACGGATGACGGACCAACTTCGCGATACGGTACGCACAGGGCTGAAGGCTGCCGTTTTCGACCCTCTGACGGGGCTGCACAATCGCCGCTATGCCCTGCCCCATCTGGATCACATCGCGGAACATGCCCTTGAAACCGCCCGCCCCTTTTCGGTAATGGTCGCCGATCTGGATCATTTCAAAGGCATCAACGACCGCTATGGCCATGCTGCGGGGGATTCGGTGCTGGTGCAAACGGCGGAACGGCTGCGCAACAATCTGCGCGGCATGGACCTTGTCGCGCGGATTGGCGGGGAGGAATTCCTTATCGTCATGCCGGGGACCAACCTTGCGGATGCCGAAAAAACGGCGGCGGCGGTCTGTGCCGATATCGGCAATCGCGGCTTCGTCGTTCCCAGCACTCCCCTACCGATACATGTGACCATCAGCATCGGTCTCTCCGTCGGCCCGATGGAGGAAGAGGGCCGCCCGCTATCCTCGGAAGCGTTGATGGCTCAGGCGGATCAGGCCCTCTACGCTGCGAAAACCCACGGTCGAAACCGGGTGAACCTGAGCCGCCCCGCGGCTTGAACCTGAGGCCCAGAACGAAACCAGGACCAAAGGCGCCGGACGCCCTTCTGTCGGGCAAGTGTCAGTCGCATTCGCGGCGCCGGTTGCGTTTAGGACAAGGTGAAAGTCCTGTTGAGGGTGTTAGGTTTGCATAGTCCACTGACCACCGCCGGGTCTTCGTAAGCAGGCAATCGCAATCAACGTCCCCTTCGATGCCGGTCCTTTGCCAACCTTCCACCCGCATCCGACCTCTGCCTCTGCCTCTGCCTCTGCCTCTGCCTCTGCCTCTGCCTCTGCCTCTGCCTCTGCCTCTGCCTCTGCCTCTGCGAAAAGGACGCGATATAAATGAGCCAGCCTCAACCAAAGATTGCATTGAACACAAACCTTCCTTAGCGTAACGCAATGCAACAGGATCGGCCCCTTATCGGAATAGCCCTGATGATGGGCTTCTGCATCGTAGCGCCCGTGGGCGATGCGGTGGCCAAGCTACTGGGCGCTTCGGTCCCCTTGGGACAGGTGGTGCTGCTCCGCTTCGCCCTTCAGGCGCTGATCCTGATCCCGATCGTGTGGTACTCTGGCCGCGTCTGGCACATGCGCGGGCGGGTGTTTCGGCTGACCCTTCTGCGCACCCTGCTGCATATGGCGGGCATTGCCGCCATGTTCACCGCGTTGAAATACCTGCCCCTCGCCGATGCCGTTGCCATTGCTTTCGTCATGCCATTTTTCATGTTGCTGCTCGGCAAACTCATCTTAAAGGAAGAGGTCGGCCCAAGACGTTTGGGCGCGAGCATCGTTGGGTTTCTCGGTACGCTTCTCATCGTGCAGCCGAGTTTTGTGAACGTCGGCTGGCCCGCGCTGCTGCCGATCGTCGTGGCGGTCGTCTTTTCTTTCTTCATGCTGGTCACCCGTCAGATCGCCAAGGAGACGGACCCGATCAGCCTGCAAGCGGTGAGCGGGGTGATGGCTGTCGTGATGATCCTGCCGTTGCTGGCGCTCGGCGCCATCACGGAGTTCGCGCCTTTGCAGATCATACAACCCGATGCCTTCGACTGGACCCTGCTGCTCGGCATCGGGGTTCTCGGTACGATCGCGCATCTGCTGATGACATGGTCCTTGCGCTTTGCCCCATCGGCCACATTGGCGCCGATGCAATATCTTGAAATCCCCTTCGCCACGCTGCTTGGTTTGCTCATCTTCTCCGACCTGCCCAATCCGCTCGCAGGTTTGGGCATTCTGATCAGCGTCAGCGCGGGTCTCTACGTGATCATGCGCGAGCGGGCCACTGCGCGTGATCTGGCCGCAGCAGTTGCGCCGCCAGTGGCGCCATAAGACGACGTGGCAGGATCAGCAGCATATCGGGGCCGTCCATCTCAAGCGCGACGGGCCCCAAAGCGCGGTTCGACGTGCCAACTCGGCCACCAGGCGCAAAATCCAGCCCGTCAATCGGCCATTCCAATCCACGGCTGCGCCCCGTCACCGGCGCCAATGGCATGAGAGAGACCACATCCCCCGCCTCCGTCGGTAGGGTGATGCGCTGCGGCGCGAGCAGCACGATCTCATGCGCGCCCAACAAGATGCAGGGCCGAGCCGGATAGGTGGCGAGCGTATTAAAGGCCGCAAGCTGATGGTCCAACCGCGCCCCGGTAAAACCAACCCCCAGCACCAGCGGCGCGTCGATCCGGGTCAGCGCCTTGTCGAAATCCGTGCTCTCTTGCTGGGCGATCCGGTGACACCGCTCTGATGGGATCCGTGCCAACACCTCTGCCGGGGCGGAATCGAAATCGCCGATGACCGCCGCCAATTCCACCCCTGCCGCCAGAGCCAGCGCGGCGCCACTGTCGGCCGCAACGCAGGTGGGTGCCAGCGCCAGTGCAGCGCCGATGTCTCCTTCAAAGACCTCTCCGCCGCCGAGCAGCGTGACTGGTTTGTGGTCCCGCACGATATGGTCTGAAGTGGTCAATTAGTGCCCCTTTTGGAAATCTGCCTTAATCTTGCCTTGAAATCATACGTTGAATGGCACAGATTCGAGCCGCTTTGGTCTTGGACATCGTGGTAAACGATACCTGCAACACCGCAGAGGACGAGCATCCGATGATGAACAGCAACAAAATCTTGACGGTCTCCTATGGCACTTTTTCGTGTACGCTGGAAGGCTTCGACGATTCCTTCGGCACCATGAAGGCCATTGCCGAGTATTTCCGCGATCTGGCCTCGGATGACCGTTACTTCGGTGCCGAGCCACCACAACCGGATGCTGAGATGCTCACCCGGATCGCGCAGCGCGAAGTCTCCCGCCGGGTGCAAGCCCGTGAGCAGGAAGGCAAGATCGTGCTGAGTGCGCTGGAGAACCAAAGCGCCGAGGCTCCGGCCCAAGCGCCCCCGGCAGCAGCAGCCCCCGCCGCAGCCGCTCCGGCTCAGGCCAAAACCGCAGCGCCGCAAGCGCCCGCCGCGGCAGAGCCTGCGCCTGTGCAAGAAGAAACGCCAGCCCCCCTTAAGGCTGAGATCGCCGACACCGCCGCCGTGGAAGCCACAGCAGCAGCCGAACCTCAGATCGCAAAGGCCGTTGAAAAAGCCGAGCCCGCCCCTGCCGCCGAGTCTGCACCGGCAGCCGAAGCAGAGGAAGAAGACACCAGCGACGCCGAGGCGTTCTTTGCCGCCAGCCCGCAGCCGCAGTCCCACTACGAGGATGAAGCGCAGGCCGCCAGCGTCGAAGAGATCCCCGCCGCAAGCGCCGCCCCCGCCGACAGCATCGCCGCCAAATTGCAGCGCATCCGCGCCGTGGTCGCCCAGCAGGACGAGGATGAGGCCGCAAGCTACGACGAGGAAGAAGCAGCCGCGCCCCAAGTGGCCCGTGCCACCGCCGAAACGCAGGTCGAATCCGAAGAGAGCCAAGCCGCCATCGACGCCGCACGTCGCGACATCGAAGATGCGCTGGACGCCGATGAAGCCACAGAGATGGCGCAAGACGAAGCGGAAGAGGACGACGACGATCTCGCTGACATCCTCAACCGTCTTGAGGCCGAAGAAGAAGACGAAGCAGAAGTCGCCGAGACGGATGAGAGCCTGTTCGACGCAGAGGACGAAGAGGAACCTAAAGCCGAAGCCGCACTGGAGATCGACGCCGCCGACCTGCCCCGCAAAGGGCGCGTGATCAAGGTCAAACGCGCAGATCTCGAAGCCGCCGTGGCCCGGGGCGATCTGGAAGAAGTCTCTGACCCGGCACCGCAAGATGCACCCGCCGCGCAAGCCGAGGAAGCGCGCAACTCTTCACTGTCGCCCGAGGATGAAGACGAACTGGCCCGCGAATTGGCCGCGTTGGAGGCTGAACTTGGCGCGTCCACCCCGCCAGAGGCCGAGGAAACGCCCGCCCCCGCGGTCGAGATGACCGAGCCGGAAGCCGCGCCTGTTGAAGACGAACCCGCAGTCGAAGAGCCCGAAGAGGTTAAAGCCGCAGAGCAGGAACCAGCAGAGGTTGAAGCCGCAGCGGAACCGATCGAAGAGCAAGCCGAGCCTGCGCAAGCGGCCCGTCACAGCCTGCCCACCATCGACGATGAGACCGGCCCCGACATGTCGCGTCTGATGGCGGAAACCGACAGCAAGATGGACGAGGCCGAAAGCACCACGCGCCGCGATGCCTTTGCCCATCTTCGCGCCGCCGTCGCCGCGAAGAAAGCCGATGAGGCGATGGGTGGCCGCGCCACCACCGCGACCTCGGATGACGCCTACCGCGAAGACTTGGCCGATGTGGTCCGTCCGCGCCGCCCCGTGAGCCGTTCGGCCCGGACCGAGCGGCCAAAGGCCGACGCCCGTTCTGCTCCGCTGAAACTGGTAGCCGAGCAGCGCATCGACGTCGACAAGCTGCGCAACGCGGGCCCCGTGCGTCCGCGCCGGGTGGCCGCCGTGGTCGAGCCGGTCAAAACCAACCCCGACGCCGAAAGCTTTGCCGATTTCGCCGCCGACATGGGCGCTACCAAGCTGCCCGAACTGCTTGAGGCGGCGGCGTCTTACATGTCCTTTGTCGAGGGGCGCGACCAATTCTCGCGCCCGCAGTTGATGGGCAAGGTCCGCTCGATCGGGCTGCCGGACTTCACCCGCGAAGACGGACTACGCTCCTTCGGTCAACTGCTGCGCGCAGGCAAGATCGAGAAGATCAAAGGCGGGCGGTTCACCGTCTCCGATGAGATTGGCTACCGCCCCGATCACCGCGCCGTGGGTTAAACCCCCGACCAAAGTGCAGATACGAAAAAGCGCCCCGCGGGGCGCTTTTTTATTGCGTGTTACTGGTCGTCGTCCGCGTCCGGGTCCGCCTGTCCGATGCCTTTAAAGACAAATTTGAACGGCAGCGCCCAGACGATGCCAAGGGCAACATAGATGCCAAGCTCAAGCAGCACCGGCGGGCGGTCGAATTGGGCCACCGTCCAGACCGCCACCGCGATATAGCTTGGCAGCCCGATCAGCAGGATCACCAGCGCCCAACGGCGACGTGCTTTGTAGCTCAGCGCCATCAGATCAGTCCGCGAAAGGGTCGGTCACCAGAATGGTGTCCTCCCGCTCTGGCGAGGTGGAGACGAGTGCGACGGGGCATTGGATCAACTCTTCGACCCGGCGCACATATTTGATCGCATTGGCGGGCAGATCGGCCCAACTGCGCGCGCCTTCGGTCGATTCGGACCAGCCCGGCAGTTCTTCGTAGATCGGCACGCAACGGGCCTGCTGTTCGGCGGCGGTCGGCAGATAGTCGAGCCGCTCACCGTCCAGATCATAGCCGACGCAGACCTTCAGCGTCTCGAACCCATCAAGCACGTCAAGCTTGGTCAGGCAGATGCCGGTGATGCCCGAGGTGGCGCAGGTCTGGCGCAGCAGGGCCGCGTCGAACCAGCCGCAGCGGCGCTTGCGCCCGGTGGTGGTGCCGAACTCATGGCCCCGCTCACCCAAACGTTGGCCGTCTGCGTCTTCCAACTCTGTCGGGAACGGGCCTTCGCCGACGCGGGTGGTATAGGCTTTGACGATGCCCAGCACATAGTCGATGGCGGTGGGGCCAAGGCCCACGCCGGTCGCCGCCTGCCCCGCGATCACGTTCGACGACGTGACAAAGGGATAGGTGCCAAAGTCGATGTCGAGCAGAGCGCCCTGCGCCCCTTCAAAGAGGATGCGTTTGCCCGCTTTGCGTTTCTCGGCCAGCACTTTCCAAACGGGTGCGGCGAAAGGCAGAATTTTCGGAGCGATTTCTTGCAGTTGCGCGATCAGCGCATCACGGTCGATAGCTTCAACGCCCAAGCCCTTGCGCAGCGGGTCGTGGTGCTGCAGCGCACGGTCAACGCGGGCTTCCAAGGTCGCGGGGTCGGCCAGATCGGCAACGCGGATGGCGCGGCGGCCAACTTTGTCTTCGTAACAGGGGCCGATGCCACGACCGGTGGTGCCGATCTTGGTGCCCTTGCTGGCCGCTTCTTCGCGGGCGCGGTCCAATTCGCCGTGGAACGGCAGGATCAACGGCGTGTTTTCCGCGATCATCAGGTTCTCGGGGTTGATCTCAACGCCCTGCCCTTCGATCGTTTCGATCTCTTTCAGCAGGTGCCACGGGTCCAGCACCACGCCGTTGCCGATGACAGACAGCTTGCCACCGCGCACCACGCCCGAAGGCAGCGCGTGCAGCTTATAAACCTTGCCGTCGATGACCAGAGTGTGGCCCGCGTTATGCCCGCCTTGAAAGCGCGCGATCACATCGGCGCGTTCGCTGAGCCAGTCAACGATCTTGCCTTTTCCCTCGTCACCCCATTGGGCGCCGACAACGACGACATTGGCCATGATATATTCCTTTGCGATGTCCCGCGCCCGTATAGCGACAGTGGCAGGCGTGTGAAACTCGAAAAACGCGCTGAGCGCCAGCGAGGGGGTTTAGAGGTTTCCTGCCGCCTTCAAACGCACCGGATCGCCATGTGGCGTGCTGAGATAGGCGGCCTCCCACCTGTCGCGCAGGCTGCGCAGATCACCGGGGCGGGCATGGCCTGCGTCGATCAGCAGGGTTTCGAGGGTTTCCAGCCAAGCGTTGAAGTAGTCCTCTCCGCCGTTCAACTCTCGCCTTAGCCCATGCCGTGCCAAAGTCGCGCCAAAGCGGTCGGCCCAAAAGGGCCAATCGAAAAGACCACTCTCGTTCAGATGCACCGTCAGCGCGAAGAGATGCGCGTGCCATGGCGCCTCAAAGACGGGTTCCGGGGCGTTCATGGGGCCTCCAGATAGCTTTGCCATAGGTCGAGCACGACCTCATCGCGGGGGTGTTCGGGATGCGCCCAAAGCTCAGAGGCCGGAAAGGCTACGGCATAAAGCGGCTCGGGGGCTTCGCCCAGATCATGGGCGTTGCTGTCGGGTAAGACATGCGCGCCATGCAGCCGCAGCACCCGGCCCTTCGCGCCCGCGGCATAGGCAGGCAACCGAGTGTGGCCGCCGGGAACGATGGTGTTTTCAGGCCGCTTGCGGGTGACGACCGCATCACCGGGCGCAAAGATTGCCGCGATGTCAGAGGGGCGATCCGCCGGGCCGCCACGGGCCAGCACCCCAGCCACCTGCGGCGCCTTTAGCGCTTTTTCCGCCAGCGGGCTGGGCGCAGGATCGGCCTTGCCCGCCAGTTCCTCACGGCTGACCACCCCGCGGGCGACCAACATATCAGCCACCCCGGCGAGCCACTTCTCGTAATAGCTGAACCGCATGTAATCGGTGGGGGCGAGACATTCGCGGGCATGGCGCGACACGTCGATGTTCCATTTGCCTAAGGTGCCGGTGGCCAAGGTCAGCGCCAGCGCGCGGCGGTGCCACTCGGCGTGAAAAATCGCATCTTCGGCCTCGGGTGTGACCGGGCCATCGCCGAAACGCCCGCCCATATCATGCACGCGGGTCATGGGGCTTTGGCCAATCCGGTGCCGATCATACTGTCGCGGGTGACAAGGTCGGCCAGCGCCGCGACATCCAAGCCCTCGCTTCCCGCCGGGCGCTGCGGGATCACCAGATAGCGCACCTCGGCTGTTGAATCCCAGACCCGTACGGCGGTGTCTGCGGGCAGGTCCACCCCGAATTCCGCCAGCACCTTGCGCGGTTCGCGCACCACGCGGGCGCGGTAGGCGTCGGATTTATACCAACCCGGCGGAATGCCCAGAAGCGGCCAAGGGTAGCAGGAGCACAGCGTGCAGACGACGATATTATGCACCTCATCCGTATTCTCGACCGCGACCATATGCTCGCCCTGCCGCCCGAAGAACCCCATCTCGGCCACCACGGCGGTCGCATCCTTGAGCAGCGCCGCGCGGAAATCACGATCGCTCCACGCGCGGGCGACGACCTCAGCCCCGTTGCGCGGGCCGATGCGGTTCTCATAGGTGTCGATGATCTCATCCAATGCGGCGGGGTCAATCAGCCCCTTGGCGGTCAGCAGCGTTTCCAGCGCCTTGACCCTGAGCGCAGGCTCGGGCGGCAGCAGGGCATGGGAGTGGTCGTGGTCTGAATGATCATGAGGCATGGCGGCAGACTGCCCCAGAGGGGATCGGCTGTCCATCGCCGATCAGAGCCAATTCCTTCATTTCTCTGCAAAGAAAATGGGCGAATTTGCCCGCATTTCATGCTATAGTATTCCTACGAAGCGAGTCTGCACCACCTTAATTCCAGGATAACCCTCTTACATATTGTGGTTGAGTACTGCTTCAAAAGACCGTCGCCCCCATGCGGCGGTCTTTGCTCGTGCCGCGCGTCCGTCTGGTGCCCCCTCCCCGCTTTTCACCCCGGTCCGATCGCTGCTCGGCGGCAATCCACCCTTGCCCCCATGGGCAAAGACGAATAGATACCCGCCAACCAAAACCGAAAGCTGTCGTACCCATGGAAAATGTCGTTCTGATCATTCACCTGATTCTGGCCCTCGGCCTGATCGCCGTGGTACTGCTGCAACGGTCTGAGGGCGGTGGCCTTGGCATGGGTGGTGGCGGCGGCGGTGCCGTTTCGGGCCGCTCTGCCGCGACGGCACTGGGCAAGGTGACATGGATCCTTGCCGCTGGTTTCATCGCCACCTCGATCACGCTGACCATCATCGCGGCGGAAAAATCCGCAGGCTCGTCGGTCATCGACCGGCTGAGCGCGACACCGCCCGCCCAGAACCAAGATGGCAGCCCTGCCCTGCCTGCGGGCGACGATCTGCTGCCGCCTTCCGCGGATGGCAACTCACCGCTGGTCCCTGCGGCCGATTAAGCTAACGAACACAAAACCTTGAGGCACGGCCTTGTTCCGCAACTGCATGTTGCGGCAGGCCTTGCCTCACACGCACGAATCCTGTAAGGCTTAAATCCCGTGGTGCTGCGGTTTTCCGCAGCGCGTTTGGCTGGTTTTTGCCTGCAACAAACTTTGATTTCACGGGGGTCTCCGATCACATGGCACGCTATATCTTCATCACAGGCGGTGTGGTCTCGTCGCTGGGCAAGGGTCTGGCCTCGGCGGCCTTGGGCGCCTTGCTTCAGGCACGCGGTTTTTCGGTTCGTCTGCGCAAGCTGGACCCCTACCTGAACGTCGATCCCGGCACGATGTCGCCGTTTGAACATGGCGAAGTCTTCGTCACCGATGATGGCGCGGAGACCGACCTCGACCTTGGGCACTATGAGCGCTTCACCGGCGTGGCCGCACGGAAAACCGACAGCATCAGTTCGGGCCGGGTCTATTCCACCGTGCTGGAGAAAGAACGCCGCGGCGACTATCTGGGAAAGACCATTCAGGTTATCCCCCACGTCACCAATGAAATCAAAGACTTCATCGATATCGGCGATGATGAGGTCGATTTCATGCTCTGCGAAATCGGTGGCACCGTGGGCGATATCGAAGGTCTGCCCTTCTTTGAAGCGATCCGCCAGTTCAGCCAAGACAAGCCGCGCGGGCAGTGTATTTTCATGCACCTCACGCTGCTGCCCTACGTCAAAGCCAGCGGCGAATTGAAGACCAAGCCGACGCAGCACTCGGTCAAAGAGCTGCGCTCCATCGGCATCGCGCCTGACATTCTGGTCTGCCGGTCCGAGGGCCCGATCCCCGCGAAAGAACGCGAGAAACTGGCGCTCTTCTGCAACGTGCGCCCGGATTCGGTGATCGCCGCGCAAGACCTTAAATCGATCTACGAAGCGCCCTTGGCCTACCACCGCGAGGGGCTGGATCAGGCGGTTCTGGATGCCTTCCAGATCACCCCTGCCCCCAAGCCGAACCTGCGCCGTTGGGAAGACGTGGCCGACCGCATCTATAACCCCGAAGGCGAAGTCAAAGTCGCCATCGTCGGCAAATACACCCAGCTTGAAGACGCCTATAAATCCATCGCCGAGGCACTGACCCATGGTGGCATGGCCAACCGGGTCAAGGTTAACGTGGAATGGGTCGACGCCGAGATTTTCGACAGCGAAGACCCCGCGCCGCATCTTGAAGGTTTCCACGCGATCCTCGTCCCCGGCGGCTTTGGCGAGCGCGGCACCGAAGGCAAGATCAAGGCCGCGCAATATGCCCGTGAGCACAAGGTCCCCTACCTCGGTATCTGCCTTGGCATGCAGATGGCGGTGATCGAAGCCGCGCGAAACGTGGCCGGACTGAAATCTGCGGGGTCAGAAGAGTTTGACCATGAGGCAGGCAAAAAGCGTTTCGAGCCGGTGGTTTATCACCTGAAAGAATGGGTGCAGGGCAACCACAAGGTGGCGCGGAAGGTCGATGACGACAAAGGCGGCACCATGCGTCTGGGTGCCTATGACGCGACGCTGGCCGAAGGCTCGCGCGTGGCCGAAGCCTATGGCACCACCACAATCGATGAACGTCACCGTCACCGTTATGAGGTCGACATCGCCTATAAGGATCAGCTTGAGAAGGCTGGACTGAAATTCTCGGGCATGTCGCCGGATGGCAAGCTGCCAGAGATCGTGGAATGGTCGGATCACCCGTGGTTCATCGGGGTGCAGTTCCACCCTGAGTTGAAGTCAAAGCCGTTTGATCCACATCCCTTGTTCAAGGATTTCGTGCGTGCCGCGAAGGATGTGTCGCGGTTGGTATAAGATCGAAGGCCCGAGCGTTAAACGCCGGGCCTTTTTTCTGCCGGGCAGCCATCACAAGGCCCGGAATCAAGCCGCAGGCGCCGGGCCATCGTTTGCCCGCCCGCCACGCCGTAGGCGTGCCATCATGCATCCCGCGCACCTGCGGTGCGACGGGCCAGGCAATGGCCCTCTCCGCTCTTTCGCGTTGCACCCGCCAACCACTCCGCTACAGCTAGCCCATGCTGAGCTATCAACACATCTACCACGCCGGAAACCTTGCAGACGTGCAGAAACATGCGCTTTTGGCGTGGATGCTGTCGTATCTCACCCGCAAGGACAAACCACTCACCTATCTGGAAACCCACGCAGGCCGGGCGCTCTATGACCTGTCGGACGCGGCGGCGGAAAAGACCGGCGAGGCGCGGCAGGGCATCGACAAGGTGGCCGATTGGTTCGCCCCCGATCACCCCTATTCCCAAGTTTTGCAAGAGTTGCGCGAGACCCACGGCCCCCGCGCCTACCCCGGCTCACCTCTGCTGGCTGCGAAACTGCTGCGCCCCGATGACCGCATCCATCTGGCCGAGTTGCACCCGCAAGAGCATAGCGCGCTTGATCTGGCGATGTCACCCTATCCGGTGAAATGCCACCTCAGCGATGGGTTCGAGATGGCCTTTGCCCTCACCCCGCCCACGCCGCGCCGGGGGATGCTGCTGATTGATCCCTCCTATGAGATCAAGACCGATTACGAGACCATCCCGCGCCAGATCGCCAAGCTTAACCGCGCGTGGAACGTCGGGATCATCGCCCTGTGGTATCCGATCCTGACCAACCGCGCGCATATACCGATGCTCGACACGCTCACGGCCAACCACCCCGATGCGCTGCGCCACGAAGTGCGCTTCCCGCCAGCGCGCCCCGGTCATGGCATGGTCGGCTCGGGCATGTTCGTGATCAATCCCCCCTACGGGCTGGAAACTGAGGCGCAGAACCTCACCGCCCGTTTCGCCACTTTGACCCAACAGGAGAAATAACAGATGCCAAAGGGCTATTGGATCGCCACCATGGATATCCACGACACCGCGATTTATGATAAATACCGCGCCGCCAATGCCAAACCATTCGCGGATTACGGCGCGCGTTTCCTCGTGCGCGGCGGCACCCAACAAGTCCGCGAAGGCCAGATGCGCGCCCGCACTGTTGTCTTGGAATTCGACAGCTATGCCGACGCGGTCGCCTGCTACGAAAGCCCCGGCTACCAGCGTGCCAAAGACATCCGCCTGAACGTGGCCGATGGGTCTTTGGTGATCGTAGAAGGCTATGACAGCTAAATCCATGCGGACCATTGCAGGAACCAGCGCGCCCCACGCGCAGTTTCCTCTATGGCGACCCTGTTTCCTGCGATAAGTGAGCCCCATGCTGAACCGACTGTTCCCCCGCCGTAAGGCACAGCCGAAACCTTTGCCGCAGCCCAATGCTCAACTGGCACTGGGCGCGCTTTTGGTGCGTGTGGCCTTTGCGGATCGTAACTACCGCGCCTCTGAAATCGGCCAGATCGACCAGATTCTGGCGCGGACCTTTGGATTGAAACCGATTGAGGCCGCCAAGCTGCGCGCCACGTGCGAGGCGCTGGAGCGTGACGCCCCCGGCACGCCTGAGTTCACCCGCATCCTGCGCGAAGAGGTCGACTATGCCGACCGCAAAGCACTGGGCGAGGCGATGTGGCAGGTGGCCCTCTCGGACGGGGCGCGCAATGATGACGAGGAAATCCAGCTTGTCGCCATCGAAACCGCGCTTGGCCTATCGGATGAGGATATGGCCGCAGCCCGCGCCAACGCCTTGAATACGCTCTGACATTCCCTTTCCCCGCAGCAGGATGATAACGCACTTATGTTTGGTGACTTTCTCAAACGGCTGACCCAGCCCGAACCCGACCCATTGGCCGACAACGATGCCCGCCTCGCGCTGACCGCGCTTTTGGTCCGCATCGCCCGGTCCGACAATGACTACGCAATGAGCGAACGGCGCTTGATCGACCGGATCGCGGCTGAACGCCACGGGCTGAATGAGGCCGACGCCACCGCCCTGCGCGAAGAAGCCGAGGCGCTTGAGGCGCAAGCCCCCGACACCGTGCGCTTTACCCGCGCGATCAAAGACGCGGTGCCCTATGAGCGTCGGCTAGAGGTAATCGAGGCGCTTTGGCAGGTGGTTTTGGCCGATGGCAGCCGCTCTGATGAAGAAGACGCGCTGCTGCGGTTGGTGTCGAACCTATTGGGCGTCACCGATACCGACAGCGCCATGGCGCGCCAGCGTGTCGCCAAGGAAAGCTGACCTAGCGTCAGCACCGGTGCTGCGGTGCAACGCGGGCCAAACTCTGCGTTGCAATTTCCGTCGATTCGTCGCTTTATAGCGCACTGAAATGACAGATTGGCGACAGTTTCCGTGACGACAGATACCCCGGTTATCCAGATCAAGAACCTTCACAAAGCCTATGGCTCACTGGAGGTTCTCAAAGGGGTCGATCTGACCGCCCCGCGTGGCCATGTGATCTCGCTGATCGGCTCATCGGGTTCTGGAAAATCCACCCTTTTGCGCTGCTGCAACCTGTTGGAAGACAGCCAACAGGGCGAAGTGATTTTCAAAGGCGAACCGGTGCGCTGGAAAGGCAACGGCCACCAGCGCTGCCCGGCGGACGCCAAACAGGTGCTGCGCATTCGTACCAACCTGTCGATGGTGTTCCAGCAGTTCAACCTCTGGGCGCATATGTCGATCCTGCAAAACGTCATGGAAGCACCCCTGACCGTGCTGGGCCGCGACCGGGCAGAGGTGGAGCGCGCCGCGCGCGGCTATCTCGAAAAGGTCGGGATCGGCGACAAATGCGATGTCTACCCTGCCCAACTATCCGGCGGCCAGCAACAGCGCGCCGCCATCGCCCGTGCACTCTGCATGGAGCCCGAGGCGCTGCTGTTTGATGAGCCGACCAGCGCGCTCGACCCCGAGCTGGAGCAGGAAGTCGTCAAAGTTATCAAGGATCTGGCCGCAGAGGGGCGCACGATGGTGATCGTGACCCACGATATGAAACTGGCGGCTGACGTCAGCGATCATGTCGTCTTTTTGCACAAAGGTCTGATCGAAGAACAAGGGACGCCCGAAGAAGTCTTCGGCGCGCCCAAATCGGAACGTCTGCGTGGGTTCCTTTCGGCAACCCAGCCTGCGTAAACAAAAACCAAAGGGAGTTACCAAATGAAAAAGATCCTACTGGCAAGCGCCGCGCTCAGCATGACTGCTGGTTTCGCGATGGCCGAAGCACATGGCAAAACCATCCGCATGGGCACCGAGGGCGCCTACCCCCCCTACAACTTCATCAACGACGCCGGCGAAGTTGACGGTTTCGAGCGTGAGCTGGGCGACGAGCTTTGCAAACGCGCCGAGCTGACCTGTGAATGGGTGAAAAACGACTGGGACAGCATCATCCCCAACCTCGTGTCGGGCAACTACGACAACATCATGGCCGGGATGAGCATCACCGACGAGCGGAAGGAAGTCATCTCCTTCACGCAGAACTACTATCCGCCGACCGCTTCCGCTTATGTTGCGGCCTCTGAGGATGCGGACATCGAAGGCGGCGTTGTTGCAGGTCAGACAGCGACCATCCAAGCCGGTCACGTTGCCGAAAGCGGTGCCACGCTGATCGAATTCGCGACCCCCGAAGAAACCGTCGCGGCCGTGCGCAACGGCGAAGCCGACGCGGTATTCGCTGACAAAGATTACCTCGTTCCGATCGTCGAGGAATCCGGCGGTGAGTTGATGTTCGTGGGCGACGATGTCCCGCTTGGCGACGGCATCGGCATGGGTCTGCGCCAGTCCGACACCGAACTGCGCGACACATTCGACGCCGTCATCACCGAGATGAAAGAAGACGGCTCGCTGAACGAAATGCTCAAAAAGTGGTTCGGCGACGACACCAACACCTACGAGTGATCCAACCTCAGGCGCGCCCTTCGCGGCGCGCCTGACCTTCCCTGCGCGGCACCCTCGCGCGGATCAGCCCTCGCGCAGCACCCTCGCGCGGACCAGCCCATGGGGGCCCATGTTTTCTTTCTGCTCTGACCCATCGATCCTGAACGACTGGTTCTGGACCGCCTGTTACCTGACAACCGGCGTTCATATGTCGTTCTACATGTCCTTCCTTAAGGTCTTGATGCTGCTTGCCGTGACCGCGCCTGTGGCGCTGGCCTTCGGCTTTGGCGGGGCCATGATGGCGCGTGCGCGTTTCGCGCCGCTGAGTTGGGTCGGCAAAGGTTATATCGCGCTGGTGCGCGGTGTGCCGGATATCGCCTTCTTTCTGTTTTTCGTCATCGCCTTGGATCAGGGCATCGAATACCTGCGTCACAAGGCGCTCTGTTCCGATTGGGACATGCCGGTCCGTCAAGGCAGCGATTTCGTGGTCTGTCAGGCCGCCAAAATGCCTTTGGGCAATGCCGCGCAATGGGTGCATGAGACCTATGGTTTCGGGCTTGCGGTCTTTACCTTTGCGATCGTCTTCGGCGCTTTTGCGGCCAACGTCCTGTTTGGTGCCATGCGCGCCGTGCCCCGGGCGCAGCTTGAGACCGCCGAGGCTTACGGCATGAACCACCGCCAGACCTTCTGGCGGGTGCTGGTGCCGCAGATGTGGGTCTATGCCCTGCCCGGTCTCAGCAACCTGTGGATGGTGCTGATCAAGGCCACGCCGCTGCTGTTTCTCTTGGGCGTCGAGGATATCGTCTATTGGGCGCGCGAACTGGGCGGCACCAAGACGCCGCGCTTTACCGACTATCCGCACCCCGACTGGCGCATGTGGTACTTCCTCGGACTGCTGGTGTTCTACCTGCTTTTTACCCGGATTTCCGAGATTTCATTGGACCGCCTGATGAAACGACTGACACGCGGCCAAGCCACCACCGGCGGCGAAGCCCAGCGGAGGGCCGGCGCATGAGCTGTCTGCAAACGATTCAGGACTACGGTCTGCGGTCCCTTGGCTATGGCGAACGGCTGCTGCCGCGCGAGGGTTTCACGCTTTGCGAACAGTTCACGCTGATCGGCTCAGGGATGCTGTGGAACATCTACTTTGGCGTTATCGCCCTGCTGACTGGCTTCTTCTTTGCCACAGCGCTTGGCGTTGGAAAGGCCAGTCCGAACCCTTGGTTCCGCAAACCGGCGGAGTGGTTCATCTTCATCTTTCGTGGCTCGCCGCTCTTTATCCAGTTCTTCTTTGGTTACTTCCTGTTTCTGTCGCTGAAGTCCGAATACGCTTTCTTCGCCCCCTTCACCGCGGCATGGCTTGGGGCGCTGATCGTGCTCTTTCTCAACACTGCCGCATATTCGGGCGAAATTTTTTACGGTGCGCTGCAATCCATCCCCAAGGGCGATGTCGAGGCCGCAGATGCCTATGGTCTGTCCGGTTGGTCGCGCTTTCGCCGGGTGATCTGGCCCACCTCGCTGCGGCTCGCTTGGCCCGCCTATACGAATGAGGCAATTTTCCTGTTTCACGCCACGACACTGGTGTTTTTCAGCGGTTTCCCGGCATGGCAACAGCGCGGTGATGCGCTCTATTACGCCAGCTATTTTGCCGACAAAACCTTCAATCCCTTCATCCCCTATCCCATTCTTGCCGGTTATTTCATCCTTCTGACGCTCTGCATCATCGGCGTCTTCGGTTTGATCAATTCCCGCCTCAACCGCCACCTGCCCCAAGCGCAACGCCGTAAAATTCGCTTGCGTCCTAATTTGATCCGGTAGTATCCATTATTTGATCAAATTACGCGGCGCGTGGGCGCCAACCGCTTTTGCCCTCGGGCGAACCGCTTTGTGACATGCCCACCGCCTTTGCAGGTGACGTATGAACAACTGGCTTCGTAAAAACCCCCAAGTCCGCACCATCCGTGTGGCCGCCGCCGATCTCAATGGCCAAGCGCGGGGCAAGCGCATTCCGTCGCGTTTTGCCGATAAGGTGACAACCGAAGGCACCCGCTTTCCGGTCTCGGTGCTGAACCTCGACATCTGGGGCGAGGATATCGACGACAGCCCGCTGGTGTTTGAAAGCGGCGATGCGGATGGCGTGCTGAAACCGACCGAGCGGGGCTTCATGCCAATGCCATGGCTCGACGCGCCCTCGGCCCTTCTGCCGATCTGGATGTTCCGCGAAGATGGCCGCCCCTACCCCGGCGATCCGCGCCATGCGCTGCGCGCGGTGCTGGACCGCTACAAGGCGCGCGGGCTGACGCCGGTATGCGCGGTGGAGTTGGAGTTCTTCCTCATTGACGACTCGGACCGCAACCTTCAGGTGCCGATCTCGCCCCGCTCGGGCAAACGGCGCAAGGCGGCCGAGACCATGTCGATCCGCGCGCTTGACCAGTTCGATCTGTTCTTCACCGATCTCTATGACGCCTGCGAAGAGATGGACATCCCCGCCGACACCGCCATTTCCGAGGCGGGTCTGGGCCAGTTCGAGATCAACCTGATGCATTGCGACGACGCCCTGCGCGCCGCCGACGACGCATGGCTGTTCAAAATGCTGGTCAAAGGGCTGGCGCGGCGGCACGGCTTTGCCGCAAGCTTTATGGCGAAACCCTATGAGGATTACTCCGGCTCTGGCCTGCACACGCATTTCTCGGTGCTGGATGAAAATGGCGACAACATCTTTGACGATGGCGGGCCCAAGGGGACCGACACGTTGCGCCACGCCGTGGCGGGCTGCATGAACGCGATGCGGGGCTCGGCGCTGGTCTTCTGTCCGCACGCCAACAGCTTTGACCGGATGGTGCCGGAATCCCATGCGCCCACCGGGGTATGCTGGGCCTATGAAAACCGCACCGCCGCGATCCGCATCCCTTCGGGCAGCCACAAGGCGCGGCGGATCGAACATCGGGTCTCTGGCGGCGACGTGAACCCCTATCTGATGCTGGCCGCCGTTCTGGGCGCGGCGCTTAACGGGATCGAAGACGCGGCAGAACCGCCTGCCCCGATCACCGGCAACGCCTATGCCGCCGATCTGCCGCGCATGCCCAGCGATTGGAAAACCGCTATCGACTTGTTTGAAAGCTGCCCCCATGTCGCACGGATCTTTGCCCCCGAGATGGTCCGCAACTTCGTGCTGACGAAACGCCAAGAATTGCATTACATGCAAGAATTGACCCCAGAGGAACAGGTCGAGATCTATCTCGACACTGTGTAACAGGTGACACATGAAAATCGGCATTCTTCAAACCGGCCATTCTCCCGAGGACTTCCGCGAACAGCTGGGCGACTATGGCGAAATGTTCACCAAGCTGCTGGACGGTCATGACTTTGACTTTCAAATCTGGTCGGTCGTCGATGGGATCTTGCCCGAAAGGGTGGATGAAGCCGATGGCTGGCTCATCACCGGGTCCAAACACGGCGCTTACGAGGATCACGACTGGATCCCGCCGCTGGAAGACTTCATCCGCGAAACCTATGCCGATGGCCGCCCGATGATTGGCGTCTGTTTTGGCCATCAGGTCATCGCCCAAGCGCTTGGCGGCAAGGTCGAAAAGTTCACCGGCGGCTGGTCGATCGGCCGCACTGAATACGACATGGACGGAGACAAGCTGGCGCTCAACGCATGGCATCAGGATCAGGTTGTCGAACTGCCCGAGGGTGCCAAGGTCGTCGCCTCGTCTGATTTCTGCCCCTATGCGGCGCTGGCCTATGACAACCGCATCTGGACGGTTCAGCCACATCCCGAATTCGGCCATGATTTCATCGACGGGCTGATCAAAACCCGTGGCAAGGGCGTGGTGCCAGACCACCAGCTTGAACAGGCGACCGCCGCGCTTGGTGGCCCCATTGATAACCAAAAAATCGCGGACCAAATGGCCGCATTCTTCAAAGACAACAGGAAAGAGAGGGCCTGATGGCCGAGGATTGGACAGAAGCACTACCCGAAGCGGCGCGCGCCTATCTTGAGGGCCGGCGTCTGGACGAAGTGGAATGTATCATCCCCGACCTGCCCGGCATCGCCCGCGGCAAGGCTGTCCCGGCGTCGAAATTCGCGCGGCAGGATTACTTTCACCTGCCCGACAGCATCTTTTACCAGACCATCACCGGTGAATGGGGCGAAGCGGCAGGCGACGATGGGTTCATTGAAAAAGACATGATCCTGCGCCCGGATATGGACACGGCCACCGCCGCCCCATGGACCGGGGACTGGACGCTTCAGGTCATCCACGACGCCTATGACCGCAACAATGAGCCGGTGGCCTATTCGCCGCGCAATGTGCTTAAACGGGTGGTGCAACTGTACCGCGACAAGGGATGGGAGCCTGTGGTGGCCCCTGAGATGGAATTCTTCCTTGTGGCGCGCAACATCGACCCGGCCAAGGAAATTCAGCCGATGATGGGCCGCTCGGGCCGCCCCGCTGCGGCGCGGCAGGCCTATTCGATGACCGCCGTGGATGAATTCGGCCCCGTCATCGACGACATCTATGACTTCGCCGAGGCGCAGGGTTTTGAGATCGACGGCATCACCCAAGAAGGCGGCGCTGGCCAGCTTGAGATCAACCTGCAGCACGGCGATCCGGTACGGCTCGCCGACGAAGTGTTTTACTTCAAACGCCTGATCCGCGAAGCGGCGATGCGGCACGAGTGCTACGCCACCTTCATGGCCAAGCCGATTGCCGATGAGCCGGGCAGCGCGATGCATATCCACCACTCGGTGCTCGACGTGAAAACCGGCGAAAACATCTTTGTCGATACGGATGGGGAAGAGACTGCGCCCTTTCAGCATTTCATTGCCGGGCTGCAAAACCACATGCCTTCGGCGTTGGCCGTGATCGCGCCCTACGTCAACTCCTATCGCCGCTACGTCAAGGATCACGCCGCGCCGATCAACCTTGAGTGGGGCCGCGACAACCGGACCACAGGCATCCGCGTGCCGCTCTCGGGGCCGAAATCGCGCCGGGTTGAGAACCGTCTCGCGGGGATGGATTGCAACCCCTACCTCGGCATCGCCGCCAGCCTCGCCTGCGGTTATCTGGGCCTGATCCAGCAGAAAGAGCCGCTGCCCGAATTCAAGGGCGACGCCTATGTCGGCGAAGGGGACATCCCCCAAGTTCTGGGCCAAGCGCTTGATCTGTTTGAGGAAGCCACAGAGTTGCACGAGGCTTTGGGTCCGGAGTTCGCCCGCGTCTATTCCATCGTGAAACGGGCGGAATACGAAGAGTTCCTTCAGGTCATCTCGCCTTGGGAACGTGAACATCTGCTGATGAACGTCTAACGCCCGGAGGCCCGATGAACCTGCTATACGCCAACGACACGCCCGGCCAGTACCCCACCAGCTGGTACGCCGCCACCGCCACGAAGCACGCGGCCCACCCGCCGCTTCAAGGCGACACCAAAGCCGATGTCTGTGTCGTTGGCGGGGGCTATACCGGCCTTTCGGCCGCGCTGCATCTGGCCGAGGCGGGCTATGACGTGGTGCTCTTGGACGCGCAGCGCGTGGGCTTTGGTGCGTCGGGCCGCAACGGCGGGCAGTTGGGGTCAGGCCAGCGGGTTGAGCAGGACGGTCTTGAGAAAATGCTGGGCCACGCGCATGCCACCAAGCTCTGGGAGATGGGGCAAGAGGCCAAGGCGCTGGTCAAATCGCTGATCGAAAAGCATGAGATCGACTGCCAACTGAAACCCGGCGTGGCATGGACCGGGTCAACCGCCTCTGACGTGCGGCATCTGCACGACTATGCAGAGCATCTGCAAAAGAACTACGGCTATGATGAGATCGAGGTGCTGGATCACGCCGCGCTGCAATCGGTTTGCCCCTCGCCCGACTACAAAGGCGGTGTGCTGGATATGGGTGCGGCGCATCTGCATCCGCTGAACTATGCGCTTGGCCTTGCAAGCGCCGCCGCCGCCGCGGGGGTGCGCATTCATGAGACAAGTCCCGCCGAGAACATCGTCGAAGGCAGCAAGGCACTGGTGCAGACCGCCACCGGCAGCGTCACCGCCGACCATGTGGTGCTGGCCTGCAATGGCTATCTGGGCAATTTGAATGGTGAAGTGGCGGCGCGGGTCATGCCGATCAACAACTTCATTGCCGCCACCGAACCCTTGGGCGACCGCGTAAACGATGTGCTGCCCCGCGACGTGGCGGTGGCTGACAGCCGGTTCGTGGTGAATTACTTCCGGCTGTCGCACGACGGGCGCCTGCTTTTCGGGGGGGGCGAAAGCTATGGCTACCGGTTCCCGCAGGACATCGCCGCCAAGGTGCGCAAACCGATGTCGCAGGTCTTTCCGCAGTTGAAGGATGTTAAGATCGACTATGCTTGGGGCGGCACCTTGGGCATCACGATGAAGCGCCTGCCCTATGTCGCGCGGCTGGCGCCGAACATCTTATCGGCCTCGGGCTATTCTGGCCACGGCGTCGGTACGGCGACCCACGCAGGCTATCTGATGGCCAAGGCGATCGAGGGCAATGCCGATGGGTTCGACACGATGGCCGCGATCCCGACGCAGGCATTTCCGGGTGGCGCCTCTCTACGCAGCCCGCTGCTGGTGCTGGCCATGCTCTGGTATGCGACGCGGGATCGGCTGGGTCTTTGACTTCGGCGGCGTGAGCGGCAATGGCGGGGGGGTCGTTTTGGGCGGGCCTGTAAAAAGAGGGGGCGCTGCCCCCATCGCGCCGGGGGCGCGATTCCCCCGCGGGTATTTAAGAAAGAATGAAGGAAGAACTGGGGTGCAGGCTGCGCTGGTCTTCTCTTGGCCTGAGCGGCGCGTTGTTTTACAATTCTGGAAATCATTATTCAGGATTTTGAAATATGGCTTTGCCCGACATGCACCGCGCCGAACCTATCCCCGCTGAAGCCGAGGCCGCCATTGCGGCGCTTTTGCAAAGCGGCGATCTTTTTCGCTACACCGCTGCAAAGGACGCACCCGTTTCCTTGCTGGAGGTCGAATTTGCGCAGATGATGGGCAACGAATATGCGCTGGCCGTTTCTTCATGCTCTGCCGCGCTGTTTCTGTCCTTGCTCGCCTTGGACCTGCCGAAAGAGGCGTCGGTGTTGATCCCCGGGTTTACTTTCGCCGCCGTGCCCTCTGCGGTGATCCACGCAGGCTGCAAGCCGGTGCTTTGCGAGGTAGGCGAGAATTACCGTGTCGATCTTGAGGATTTCGCCGCCAAATTGCCCGGTGTTCAGGCCGTGATTATCAGCCATATGCGCGGGCATACGTCGGATATGGATGCGATCATGACACTTTGTGAGGCCGCCGATATGCCGGTGATCGAAGACGCCGCCCATTCGCTGGGTACGCTTTGGCAGGGGCGAAAGATTGGCACGATTGGCAAAATCGGCTGTTTCTCTTTTCAGTCCTACAAGATGATCAACGCGGGCGAAGGGGGCATCTTGATCACCGATGATGCCGATTTGGTGGCCCGTGCCATCATCATGTCGGGCGCCTATGAGCATAATTGGAAGAAACACGCAGCCCTGCAAGACAGCTTTGCCACGTGGCAGAACCGGCTGCCGCTTTACAATCTGCGCATGTCGAACCTGTCGGCGGCGATCATCCGCCCGCAACTGTCGCATCTGCCGCGCCGGGTGGCGGATGGGCTGCGCAATCATGATCACATGGCCGCGCGGCTGGCGGCCTCACCGTTGATCGATGTGCCAAGCCCGCTGCCCGGAGAGACCCGCGCGCCGGATTCGATCCAGTTCAATCTGGTGGGCCTGCCCGATGCCACGATCCGTGCCTTCGCCGCGGCGGCAGAGGCGGCGGGTGTGAAGGTGCAGGTCTTTGGCCAGAGCAGCGATAACGCCCGGGCTTTTTGGAACTGGCAATTCATCGAAGACCTGCCTGACCTGCCGCGTACCCGCGCCATGTTGATGCGGGCCTGTGACGTGCGCCTGCCGGTTCAGTTGACGCTGGATGAGATCGACGCTGTGGCGGATGTGATCTTGGCGGCGCTGGCCGATGTGGCGGATGCGCAGGCCGCATAGGGTGCACCGAAAGGAGGGAGGGCAGGGCTCCCTCACCGGGAGTGGGTCAGTTCAGCTTTGACAGTTTGTCTTGCAATTCGGCCAACTGCTTTTTGATCGCATCCAGATCATCGCCCTGTTCGGCCTGCTGCTTGGGTGGTTCCGGTGCGGTCGATTTGGCCCAGCCCCCTGTCATCGCTTTCATGAAGGCTTCTTGCTGCGCCTGCATCGCTTCCATGCCGGGCATTTTGGCCATTGGGTTCATCGCGCTCATGTTTTCGACCACTTTGCTCTGCCCATCGCGGAGCATGTCGAAAGAAGCCTGCAAGAACTGCGGCACCACCGAAACATTGCCCGACATATAGCTGCGGACTAGATCGGTCAGCACATCGACCGGCAAGACGGCTTCGCCCCGACTTTCGTGTTCGGCGATGATTTGCAACAGATATTGCCGTGTCAGGTCATCGCCAGACTTCAGGTCAACGATCTGAACCTCACGGCCATCGCGGATGAAACCGGCGATATCCTCCAAGGTGACGTAATCGCTTGTTTCGGTATTGTAGAGCCTGCGGCTGGCATAGCGTTTTATCAGCAAGGGCTTCGGTTTGTCCGCCATGATGTTACTCCCGACCAGTGGTGCTGCATCGCAGCTTAGGACAGGGATCAGCAAATAGAAAGAGCGCATGACAAAAGGGCAGGCCCGATTGGACCTGCCCTTTTTCTAGGCATCATGCCGAGAAGATAAAACCGACGGGCGGTTTACTTCACGGTGGATTTCTTAGCAGCAGCCTGAGCGTTCTCGGCTGTTTTGGTCGCTGCGGCGGTGGCGTCGCTCTGGAATTCTTTGCCAGCCGACATCATCAGCTCAACAGTGTCCATCTGCACCTTTTTCGCGATCTCGGCGAAGGCGGCCATATGCTCGGCCGCGGATTCAGCGGAGGCGGAAGCGAAATCGGTCATCGCTTTGGCGTAGTCTGTGGGCTCGGCTTTGACTTTGGTCATCTCGGTCAGGCGGGACAGAGTTTCTTTGGTCCAGGCGGTGGAGATATCAGCCGATTTTTCAGCCGCGTCAAAAGCAACGCCCGAGAGTTTCTCGTTCAGGGAGGCGGTGTTTTTGAATGCGTCTTGCATGGCGGCGTTATCCACGGGGAAAGCGCCCATAATGTCTTTGAACATCGCGGTCATGTCAGGTGTCTTGGTCATGTCTCAATCCTTTTACTGCTACTGTGGCAAGGGAGCGGGAAGACCCGTCCGTTTCGCGTCTGACCACAATATAGATGCCGCAGTGCAGCATTTCAAGGTTTTTTCTGCATTGCAGCATAAGCTGCTTAGCGCGCTAAGATTACGTAAGGTAATCAGTCATTTGCCTTGCGGGCCACATAGGCGCCCGGCGCGTCGCCAAGTACCTCGCGGCCATCATCGCCGGGAAAGCGCGCGGGAATCATAGTGCCTGCACGTTTGACCAGCCACTTGCCCCACCGCGGCCACCATGACCCTTCGTGATAAGTTGCGGCCTCGCGCCAGGCTGCGTAATCTTGGCTAAGATCACCGTTCACATAGTGGCCGTATTTATTGCGGCTGGGCGGGTTCACGATGCCCGCGATATGGCCTGATTGCGCCATGATGAAGGTCTTGTCCTTTGAACCCATCTGCTGCACGCCGCGGTAGCAGTCTTTCCACGGCGCGATATGGTCGGTCTCGCAGGCCACAGCGCAGAGCGGCACCTCGATATCGTCGAGGGTCAGCCGCTCGCCCAGCAGTTTATACCCGCCCTCGGCCAATTCATTCCGCTGGCACAGGCCGCGCAGATATTGCATCGCCATTTGCCCCGGCAGATTGGCCCCGTCCCCGTTCCAATAGAGCAGATCAAAGGCCGGTGGGGTCTCTCCCATCATATAGCTGCGCACGGCGGGGCCATAGACCAGATCGTTGGAGCGCAGAAAAGAGAATGTCCGCGCCATGACCACGGAGGGCAGGATGCCCTTGTCCGCCGTCTCGGCCTCGATCCCGTCGATGAAGTCATTGGTGAGGAAGGGCTGGAATTCGCCCTGATCCGAGAAATCGGTGAGCGCGGTGAAGAAGGTCGCGGATTTGATCGACGTGTCGCTGCGTTTTTTCAACAGCGAGAGCGTCAGCGCCAGCGTGGTGCCTGCAATACAATATCCGACGACATTCACGCGCTTTTCATCCGTGATCGCCTTCACCTCTTCAATCGCTGCGAGGTAGCCTTCTTCGACGTAATCCTCCATGCCGATCTGGGCATAGCTGACATCGGGGTTCACCCATGAGACGACGAACAGCGTGTGCCCCTGATCGACAAGCCATTTGACGAGGCTGTTCTGCGCCTTGAGGTCGAGGATGTAGAACTTGTTGATCCATGGGGGGAAGATCAGCAACGGGGTCTTGTGCACCTCTTCGGTGCTGGGCGTGTATTGGATCAGCTCGAACATGCGGTTGCGAAACACCACCTTGCCGGGCGTGGTGGCGATGTTACGGCCCAACTCAAAGGCGCTGTCATCCGCCAGTTTGACGACCAACTCGCCGTTGTTGGCCTCCAAATCAGCGATCAGGTTTTCCAGCCCCTTCACAAGACTCTCGCCTTCTGTCTCTACCGCGCGCTCCAAAACATCGGGGTTGGTGGCAAGGAAATTGGTCGGCGACATCATCGCGATGATCTGCTGGCTGAAATAGACCAGCCGCTTCTTCTCGGCCGGGTCCATGTCTTGGGCGTCTTCGACCGCTTGGCGCAGCGCTTCGGCGTTGATCAGATACTGCTGCTTGATGAAGTTGAAATAGGGATGGGTTTGCCACAGCGGATTGGCAAAACGTTTGTCGGTGGGCGCCTCCCCCTCGACCGGGGCCAGCCCGCCCTTGGCCAGCGCCTGCTGCGCCTCGACGAAATGGGCGACCGATTTGGTCCAATAGCCCATCTGATGCTCCATCAAACGGGCCGGATTTGTCATCGCCTCGGCCCAGTAAGACTGTGCTGCTTTCGCGAAAAGTTGTTGGTTCGGCCCGTCCAACGCGGGCTGATGGCCCTCGCGCTGCGACATCACGCGGGTCAGGCGCTTACTTAATTCTTCAACCTTTTTCAGGTTTTGCGCCATTCGAGACAGGGCTTGAGGCTCAGTGATCTCGGGATTTTCGGATTCTGTTGTCATCTTAACCCTTACCTCCTATCTTTGCAGGTGCAGCATAAAGGAGCCCCCACATGCGCTATATGGCCACCTACGACATGATGGAGTCCATCCGGAATACCAATCAATGGCTCGGCGCTTCGGCGCTTGCTATGGCATCCTACCCGGCTTTTTCTCTGTTTCCAAACCCTGCGATGGAATGGTTGGCGGCATGGGGCGAAGTGACGGAGCGTAGTTTCGCCCGCATGGTCGTGAAACCCGACTGGGACATTCCCCCAGTGGTCGGCCCCACGGGCCAAGATTGTCTGGTCAGCATCGAGCCGGTGATGGAACGCCCCTTTGGCGATCTGCTGAAATTCTCGGTCCAAGGCCGCAAAGAGACGGGCCGCAAGGTTCTGCTGGTTGCGCCAATGTCCGGTCATTATGCCACGCTCCTTCGGTCCACCGTGATCTCCCTGCTGCCTGATTGCGACGTCTATGTGACAGACTGGCACAATGCGCGTGATATTCCAGTTAGCGCAGGCAAATTCGACATCGAGGATTATACGCTCTACCTCGTTGATTTCATGCACCACCTTGGCCCCGACACCCATGTGATCGCGGTTTGCCAGCCTGCCCCGCTGACCTTGGCGGCCACCGCCTATCTGGCCGAGGAAGCGCCCGAGGCGCAGCCGCGCTCGCTGACGTTGATTGGCGGCCCGATTGACCCGGATGCCGCGCCTACCGATGTGACCGACTTTGGTCATAGTGTCACCATGGGCCAGCTTGAGCAGTTGATGATCCAGCAAGTCGGCTTCAAATACGCGGGCGTGGGCCGCAAGGTGTACCCCGGTCTGTTGCAACTGGCGTCGTTCATTTCGATGAACAACGACACCCACCGCGATGCCTTTACCAATCAGATCACCCGCGTAGCGCAAAAAGCGGCGCATGAGCATGACAAACACAACAAGTTCTACGACGAATACCTCGCCGTGATGGACATGCCGGCGGAGTTCTATCTGTCGACCGTGCAGCGCGTGTTTAAGGAACGTGAGATCGCGCGGAACGTCTTTACCGTGGCGGGCCGTCAGGTCGATATCGGCAAGATTACCACGGTGGCGGTCAAAACGGTTGAGGGCAGCAAGGATGACATCTCGGCCCCCGGCCAATGCATCGCGGCGCTTGATCTGCTGACCGGTCTGCCTGATTCCAAAAAGGCCAGCCATCTTGAAGATGGGGCGGGCCACTACGGGATTTTTGCAGGCAAAAGCTGGCGCAACAATATTCGGCCCTTGGTGCTGGACTTTATCGATGCCAACAATGGCCAGCCCGAGCCGAAAACGCCCGAGCCTCAGAAATCCAAGCCTCAGAAACCCGTGTCTCAGAAATCTGCGCCCAAGAAGACCGACAAACCGGCAGCGGCCTGAGCCGCCGCCCTATTGCAGCACCAGAGGTTGATGCAGCCAGTCGCGCAGCGCGGCGGTTGTGGCCTCTGGTGCCTCTAGGCTGGGCCAATGGCCTGCATCCTCCAGCACCGTCAGCTTGGCGTAGGGGATCATCTCGGCCATGAAGGCGTGGCGTTTGACGGGGCAGAGCATGTCATGCTCCCCACAAAGCACCAGTGCCGGCACCTTGCATTTGCGCAGCACGGCTTGCTGGTCCCGCCGCCGTTGCAAGGCACGGGACTGGCGCACAAAGGTATCGCCGCCCAGTGTCTCGGCCATTTCCATCGCGCGGGTCAGCACCTCGCCCCGTCCCTTGCCGGGGGCGAGAAAGCCCGAGACCATCCGCGCCTGCATCGCCTCCCCCAGCTTGCCGGATTGCGCCATGATGATCTGCGGCTCCCGGTCCGCGGCGATGGCGGGCAGTTCGGCCAGCACCTGCGTCGCCAGCAAGGCAATGCGGCTGATCCGGTCGGGGGCGCGACGCAAAAGCTCCAGCGCCACCACACCGCCCATGCCCTGCCCCACCAACGCGAAACGCGGTGGCAGTTGATCCAAAAGGCCCGAGGCGATCTCTTCGATCCGTTCCCCTTGGGTGATCGGAGCCAGCACCACCGTGCTGCGCGGGGAGAGCGCTCGGACCTGTGGTGTAAAGACACGGGCATCGCACATCATGCCGGGCAGCAGAACAAGCGGCTCAGCCATTGCGCAGGATCCGCTGCGGTATGCGGTTGAAATGACGTGGTTTCATGCCGTCCCCCTTGGGTTTGGCGGTCTCTTAGCATGGGTGGTTTGGGGTGGCATCGGGGGCGCGACCTTATCGGCGGTTCCATGCCCGCGCCTTGGGTCAGCCCTCTCTACCGGAAACCTCGTTTATTGCCGCGACGATCATCGCCAGACAGCGCGCGTCTGAGAAGCGGTGATCGGCGTCTTTGACCAGCGTCAGTTGCATATCAGGGCTCTGCGCGTGCTCCAGCAGCCGCACCGCCGTGGCCGTGCTGACGGCGGTGTCCGCCGTGCCCTGCAGCAAGCGCACGGGGAACGGCAGGTTCAGCGGATCGCGCAGCACCAACCGCTTGCGCCCATCCTCGATCATGCGGCGGGTGATGACATAGGGCTCCATATAGTCCGACGGCAGTTCGACCTGCCCGACCTTTGCCAGCGTCTGTTTCTGCGCCTCGGTGAAGTTCGCCCAGTATCCGTCTTCGGTAAAATCAGGTGCGGCGGCGATGCCGACCAGCCCGGCAATACGCTCAGGCCACTGCCGCGCCAACAGCAGTGCCTGCCAGCCCCCCATGGACGACCCCACAACGATCAGCGGCCCCTCGGTCAGCGCCGTAACTGCGGCCAGCGTATCTTCGTGCCAATCGCCGATGCAGCCTTCGGCAAAGCTGCCCGAGGATTCCCCGTGACCGGAGTAGTCGAATCGCAGAAAGGCCCGCCCCTCGGCCCGCGCCCAGTCTTCGAGATAGACCGCCTTGGTCCCCATCATGTCGGACTTCAGCCCGCCGAGGAAAACAACGCAGGGCCCCGCCCCTTCGGTCTTGTGATAGGCGATGCGCCGCCCCTCTGGGGAGTCGATGAATTTGCTGTCTGCCATGCTGCCTCCGTCTTTGGCCCAATCATGGGCATCGCCGCGGATGAGGGCAAGTCAGTCCTCGGAAAGATGCTCAACCTCCGGCAGCCAATGGGCCAGAACCGCGGCGGCAACCGCCATCACGGCAAAGAGCATTAGCGTCGCCTGCGCCCCGATCAGCGCAGCACCACCGCCCAGCACCCCGGCCAGCAGCAAAAGCAATCCGATCACCGTATTGCTCACGGCGGCATAGGCGGCGCGGTGGTCTTTCGGGGCCATGTCGACCAGATAGGTCGAGCGCCCCTGCCGGACGCCATGATAAGCGATCATCAGGATGAACAGCACGCCGGGCATCGCCCAAACCGCCTGCGCCAAACCAAGGAACCACAGCCCCACCGCCAAGGCGATCGCCAGTGCGCCGACGATGCCCGTCAGCATCAGCACTCGGCGGCTCGACATATCTGACAGCGGCCCCCAGACATATGAGCTGACCAAGGATGCCAATGCCGAGGCCAGCACCAAGGCGCCCAACTGCCCCAACTGCCCGCCCTCCGACGATCCGGCCAGCACGACCAGATAGGGCGGCGCAAGGGCGGTCGATACCAAAAGCCCACGCACCAGAATGAACAGCCACAGGTCGCGATTGCCGCGCAGCAGTTTGAAATCCACGCCATCGGCCTTTTCGGTCTCGCTCGGCGTTTCTTCGATCGTAGAAAAAAGCAGCGCCGCCGCGACCCAAAGCCCCGCCGCCAGCGCAATCGCCACCACGACGACACCGCGGCTTTGAAACAGGCCCGACATCAAGAGCCCGGCAAAAATCACCACCCCGACCGAGGACACGGACCCCGCCAAACCGGTCACCGATCCACGCCGGGTTTTGCCCACGGTCTTGCCCAGAATTTCCTTGAACGACACCGAACAGGCGGCGCGGCAAACGGCCAGCAGCGCGAGGGCCGCGCAGATGGCATAGCCCGCCGTGGCCCCCTCAAGGCTCAGCGCGGCGAGGGCGATCAGCGCCGCCGCCACGCCCTGCCCGACCGAGCCCCACACCCAAGCCCATTTGCGCCGCGCCATGCGCTGCACCACGCCCGCCAGCGCGATCTGCGGCAAAAGCGATCCGGCCTCGCGGATCGGCACTAAGGCCCCCGCAAAGACCGCAGGCGCGCCGAGGGCACTCAGCAGCCACGCCAACACCAGCTTGGGATCGATCAGCCCATCGGCCACTTTTGTCATCGACAACGACAGGATTTTGTCATCGACAACGACAGGATATGGCGCAGCCCATTACGCGCCTCGGCCCGCTGCGCCTTGTCGTCCAACCCCGGTGCCGGGTCATCCGCCCCCGAAATCGTCTCGAAAGCGCGCTGCGCCGTGTCGTCTTGCATGCGACCCATCCTCGTTGTTGCCCGCCTGACATAGCGCGCCGCCGCAGGGCCGCAACTTGCCTGCCCAAGGTCCCGCTCGCATTGACAAAACGCCCCCGCCCCGCCACATAGGCGCAACACATAACCCGCAACCGGGCGTCTCGTAGGCGCCAAACCGACGAGGAGCGCCCAAGATGGCCCAAATCTCCCTCACCCTTCCCGATGGCAATAGCCGCCAATATGACGCTGGTATCACCGCTGGCGAAGTGGCTGCCGACATCTCAAAATCCTTGGGCAAAAAGGCCATCAGCGCCACCGTCAACGGTGCGCATTTCGATCTGGCGTGGCCGATCGAAGCGGACGCCGACATTGCGATCCACACCATGGCCGACGAAGAACAGGCCAATGAACTGGTGCGCCACGATCTCGCGCATATCATGGCCCGCGCCGTGCAGGAAATCTGGCCCGACACCAAGGTCACCATCGGCCCGGTGATCAAGGATGGCTGGTACTACGACTTTGACCGCAAAGAGCCCTTCACCCCAGAAGACCTCGGCGCGATCGAAAAGAAGATGAAAGAGATCATTAACAAACGCGATCCCGTCCGGACCGAGGTTTGGGACCGCGCCCGCGCGATCAAACATTACGAGGACTTGAACGAGCCCTATAAAGTCGAGCTGATCAACGCGATCCCCGGCGATGAGCCTTTGCGGATGTATTGGCACGGCGATTGGCAAGACCTCTGCCGTGGCCCGCACCTGCAACACACCGGCCAAGTGCCGGGCGATGCGTTCAAGCTGATGTCCATCGCCGGTGCCTATTGGCGCGGCGACTCGAGCCGCGCGATGCTGCAACGCATCTACGGCGTGGCCTTCACCGGCAAGGAAAAGCTGCGCGCGCATCTCAACATGCTCGAAGAAGCCGCCAAGCGCGACCACCGCAAGCTGGGCAAAGAGATGGGCCTGTTCCACATGCAGGAAGAGGCACCGGGCCAAGTCTTCTGGCACCCCAACGGCTGGCGCATCTACACCACCTTGCAGGACTACATGCGCCGGATGCAGGACCGCGACGGCTATGTCGAGGTGAACACCCCGCAGGTCGTCGACCGCAAACTGTGGGAGAAATCCGGCCACTGGGACAAATATCAAGAGAACATGTTCATCGTTGAAGTCGACGAGGAACATGCCCGCGAAAAGGCGGTGAACGCGCTCAAGCCGATGAACTGCCCCTGCCATGTGCAGGTGTTTAACCAAGGCCTGAAATCCTACCGCGACCTGCCGCTCAGGATGGCCGAGTTCGGATCCTGCGCGCGCTATGAGCCTTCGGGGGCGCTGCATGGCATCATGCGGGTGCGCGGCTTTACCCAAGACGATGGGCATATCTTCTGCGCCGAGGATCAGATCACCTCGGAAACCGCCAAGTTCATCGCCTTTCTGTCGAAGGTCTATGCCGACCTCGGGTTTGAGAACTGGACCATCAAGCTCTCCACCCGCCCCGAAAAGCGGATCGGTTCCGATGAGACATGGGACAANATGGAGNAGGCGCTTGGCGATGCTTGCAAGGCCGCGGGCTATGACTTTGAGGTGCTGGAGGGCGAAGGCGCTTTCTACGGGCCGAAGCTGGAGTTCACTCTGACCGACGCCATCGGGCGCAACTGGCAATGCGGCACCCTNCAGGTCGATGCCAACCTGCCCGAGCGGCTGGAGGCGAGCTTCATTGGGCAGGACGGCAACAAGCACCGCCCTGTGATGCTGCACCGCGCCACTTTGGGCAGTTTCGAGCGTTTCATCGGCATCCTGATCGAAGAACACGCGGGCAAGCTGCCCTTCTGGCTGGCCCCGCGTCAGGTGGTCGTGGCCTCCATCACGTCTGAAGCGGATGGCTATGTGGCCGAGGTCGTCGAGACCCTGAAAGCCGCTGGTGTGCGTGCGGAAGCCGACATGCGTAACGAGAAGATCAACTACAAAGTCCGTGAGCATTCGGTCGGCAAAGTGCCGGTGATCCTCGCCGTCGGGGCGCGTGAGGTTGAAGAGCGTACCGTTTCCGTGCGCCGTCTGGGGCAAAAGCAGACTTCGGTGCAGCCGCTGGATGCACTCACCGCCGAACTGGCGCAGGACGCGACCCCGCCTGACCTGCGTTAACGGCTTGTAACAAATCTGCGCTCCGGCGGTCTTGCGGGCAGCTTGCCCCCTGCCCGCCGGAGCGTTTTTGTAACAATCATTCCCTTCCTGCGCGGGAAGGTTACAATTTTCGCTAGTTTTCCGCGTGATTTCTGACGGGACCGTGACGCACTCCCTCGTGACTGGCTTGTGAGGAAGCAGGCTGCTCTAGTAAACCTGTTCAAACCATCAGGAAGGAAACGACAATGTCCACCACACTCAAAACCGCCGCCATCGCAGGGGCCGTCGCCGCCGCGCTGAGCAGCCACGCCACCACCGCCACCGCCGCTTCGCAAGAGAAATGCTTTGGCGTTTCGCTGGCCGGTGAGAACGACTGCGCAGCGGGCCCCGGCACCACCTGCGCGGGCACCTCTGTGACCGATTACCAAGGCAACGCATGGACCCTCGTTGACGAAGGCACCTGCGCCGAGATCGACCTGCCCGAGATGGCAGACGGGACCGAGCGGACCGGCTCTTTGGAAGCGCTCGACCGCGACCTGCCCGCTTAATCTATAGCGTTCCGGGCGGCATCCCCGCCCGGAACCCCGCCCCGCAACATGCCGGAGGCCGTTATGCGCGACGATACCCCCCCTGTTACAACACTGCCCAATGCCCCCGGCGTCGGATTTAAATCTCGACATTTCGATGGCTTGATGGCCGATCCTGGCCCGGTCCGCTGGATCGAGGTGCATGCTGAAAACTACATGGGCGACGGTGGCCGCCCCCATGCGCAACTACGCGCCTTGCAAGACCGTTTCGCCCTGTCGGTCCATGGTGTCGGCCTGTCGATCGGTGGCGAAGGGCCGCTGGACGCGGCCCATCTGGCACGGCTCAAAACCCTCTGTGACCGAACGCAGCCCGCGTCCTTCTCCGAACATTTGGCGTGGTCGACCCATGGGATGGAGTATCTCAACGATCTCCTTCCGCTGCCCTACACCGAGGAAACGCTGACCCGTGTGGCGTCACATATCAACCAAGTCCAAGATGGACTGGGTCGGCAAATGCTGCTGGAAAACCCCTCCAGCTACCTTGCATTCGCGGAATCCGACTTGTCTGAAACAGACTTTTTGACAGAGATTATAGCGCGCACCTCCTGCGGTCTCTTGCTGGATGTCAACAATGTCTTCATTTCGGCCACCAATCTCGGGCTGTCGCCACAGGGCTACATCGACGCCTTTCCGACAGACCATGTGGGCGAGGTTCATGTGGGCGGCCATGATGACGACACTGACGATCACGGTGCGCCACTTTTGATCGACAGCCATGGCAAACCGGTCGTCGATCCTGTTTGGGACCTGCTAAGCTACACGCTGGCCCAAACCGGGCCAAAGCCGGTGCTGGTCGAGTGGGACAATGACGTGCCCGACTGGCCCGTCCTACGGGCCGAAGCCACCCGCGCCGCTGAGGTGCTGGTGTGACCGACCAACACAGCTTTCGCGCGGCCCTGCTTGATCCGTCACGGTCTGCACCCGATGGGCTGCGCGATGGCCGGGGGCAACCGGCGGGCGCGCGCTATGGCGTCTATCGCAACAACGTCACGCATTCCCTGATCGCCGCGCTCGAAGTGGCCTTTCCCCTTGTGCGCAAGCTGATCGGCGCCCGCAACTTTGCCGAATTGGCCCCCCTTTACGTCCGGGCGCATCCGCCGACATCTCCGATGATGATGCATTACGGCACGGATTTCCCCGCCTTTATCGCGGCTTTCGCCCCTTTGGCCAAGATTGGCTACCTCGCCGATGCGGCACAGCTCGACCTCGCGCTGCGTGCCTCCTATCACGCGGCTGACGCGGCTCCGCTTGATCCGAAGGTCTTCGAAACGCTTGGACCCGATGCATTGATGGGGGCAAGGCTCTCCCTCGCGCCCGCAACCCGCCTCTTGCGGTCAGACTGGCCGCTTTTCGACATCTGGCGCTATAGTTTCACCGAGGATGCGCCCAAGCCCCGCAGCGCAGCGCAGGATGTGATAATCACCCGCCCCGCCTTTGATCCCGCGCCGGATCTGCTGCCGCCCGGTGCGGCGCTATGGCTATCCCACCTTGCCGACGGCTTGCCCTTCGGGGCGGCCCATGACGCCACGGCGGGCGCCCAGCCCGCGTTTGACCTCGCCGCCGCCTTGACCCTCGCCCTGAGCCACGGTGTCTTCAGCGCAATTTCCTTGGAGGGCAGTAAATGACCCAGCTTCTCACCCTATACCGCAACGCCGCCGACCGTCTGGAGCGGGCCGACTGGCTGCTTCCGACCCTCGCCCGGTTCCTCTTTGCCGCAGTGTTGCTGGTCTATTTCCTGAATGCCGGGCTGACCAAACTCGGGCCCGGCCCCTTGGGCCTCCTTACCCCATCCACCGGAGCCTATGCGCAAATCTTCCCCCGCTTGTTTGAGGCCGTAGGCTATGACAGTGACGCGCTTGGGGTGTTCCATTGGCTCGTCGTCGTCGCCGGAACGGTGGCGGAATTTATCTTGCCGCTGCTCATTGTCTTTGGCCTGCTGACCCGACTGGCGGCACTGGCGATGGTGGGCTTTGTCGTGGTGCAATCACTTACCGATCTTTACGGCCATGGCAGCGCGCTTGGCGCGTGGTTCGACCGCTTTCCCGATGCCCATATCCTTGACCAGCGGGCGCTCTGGGTGTTCTTGCTTTTGGTACTCGTCGTCAAAGGCGCCGGCCCATTGTCACTGGACCGGCTGATTACAGGTCGAAGTTAAAGCATCGCATGAACGTCAGCTTCTATCTCTTTGTTCCAACCTAGAAATAGCTTGTCACCCACCGAGATCAGAGGCCGTTTCATCAGCGCTGGATGAGCTTCTATCAGGGCGAGCGGGGCCTGCTTGCGCGTCTCTTCATCCAGCCCCCGCCAAGTGGTGGAGCGGGTGTTGAGCAAGGCCGCGCCAAATTGCTCATGGGCCTGCGTCAAAACCGCCCTTGGCACGCCCGCCTCCCGAACATCGACCAACTGCGCCTCTGGCAGCGCCTTTTTCGCCTTGCGACAGCTGTCACAGTTTTTCACCCCACAAATTAGCACATCCGTCTCCCTCAACCACGCGATCGCGCCCCCAATTGCGGGTTTCGCACCTGATCGCTTGATTTTTTCCAAGTCCGCGCGATCTTTCTATTATGGCGGGTCGCAATTCAATCGCTTTCGCCATTCTGCTCGACGCAGAGACGCAAAGACAAAGGAGGCGCGGAGAAGATTATGCCGACTGGCACCGTGAAATGGTTTAACACCACCAAAGGCTACGGGTTCATCGCCCCCGAGAGCGGCGGTAACGATGTATTTGTTCATATTTCAGCGGTCGAACGCTCTGGCCTGACCGGCTTGGCGGATGATCAAAAGGTCAGCTACGAGCTGACCGAAGGCCGCGACGGTCGGCAGATGGCCACCGATCTCGCCCTGCTCTAGCGACGATATCGCAAAAGAACACCCGGCGTCCCGCGCCGGGCGTTGCTTGAGAGCTCACTGATACGAACAGCCCTTTGCCCCGACCGGGCAAGGCACGCGGGCTGAACGGCGCAGTGTCACTGCGCGGTGCGGGTGGCGATGGCGGTGGACAACCGGATGCGCTTTGACCTCTGCATAGGTCATGGGCTGGTTCGGTGTCCCGCAGCCAATCGCGCCGCCAAGCGTCACCGGCTGCAATCCAGCCGGGCAATAATTCGCGCTACTAGGATAGGCATAGACCTTAGGCTCGGCCGAAGCCTGACCGGCCAAACCCGCAGAAAGCAGCCCTACCGCCGCGGCAATAGCTGTCGTTAGACGCATGATAATCCTCGCAATTATATACAATATGAACGAAGATTGCCGGGGCGCTTTCATCAAGTCCAGTCTTTTATGGCAGTGCGCCTTTAACTCAACCGCGCCGGAAGCGTCGCATAACCGTGAAAACGGATGCGCCCACCGCCCTGACGCGCCGCGCTGATTTCATAGTCCGGGTAACGGTTCAGAAAGCGTTGGAGGGCGATTTTCCCTTCCATCCGTGCCAAGGTCAGCCCCACGCAGACATGCGGACCACCGGCAAAGGCCAGATGCCGATTGGGTTTGCGCCCGATACCGAATTTCGTCGGTTCCTCAAAGACTTCCGGGTCGCGGTTGGCCGCTCCGATGCAAAGATGCAGGTTGGTCCCCGCGGCAATCTCCACCCCGCCGATCGTGACGGGGGCCGTGGCCTCGCGGTTGCCGAACTGATTGGGCGAACGGAAGCGCAGCACCTCTTCGATACAGGGGCCGATCAGCGCGGGCTCCGCCAGCAATCGCGCCTTTTGATCCGGGTGGTCATGGAGCAGCGCGAGGGCGCTGCCGATCAGGTTGGTGGTCGTCTCATGGCCTGCGTTGAGAATAAAAATGCAGTTTTGAATCAACTCGATCTCGGTCAACTGCCCGCCGTCATCTCCGGCAATGAGCCGCGTCAGCACGTCGGTTTCAGGATCCCCCGGATCAGCCCGGCGCCGGGCGATGAGGTCTTGCAGATAGGCTTTGAACGCGCGCACCGCAGTATGGCCCGCCTCCAACTCCGCTTCGCTCAAGGTAGGCTCCAGCGCGCCGAGAATTGCCAGCGACCAGTCCCGAAGGGGCCCGCGTTCTTCCATCGGGACGTCCAGCAGGTTGCCGATGATCTGCACCGGAATGCAACTGGCATAGTCCTCAATTAGGTCCGGCNTGGGGCCCAGCCCTTCCAGCAGACGGTCGACCGTGTCGATCANCCCCGGCTCCATCCGTGCCAGCGCCTTGGGCGTCAGGGCCGATGTCATGATCCGCCGCACCCGGGTGTGCAACGGTGGGTCATTGAACACGAGGCTTGTGGTGTGATGCTCAAATAAGGGGCTGCCGGGGCCGAATTTCGGTGCGAAGGCCAGCTTTTTGTCCGAGATATAAAGCGTGGTGTCGCGGTAAATCGCGTTCAGGTCCGCGTGGCGGCAGATCAGCACAGAGCCATCGGGCTGGCGCAGCACCGGGGCCTCGCGCAGCAGGCGGTCGTAATGGGGGAATGGGTTTTCGACAAACCCCTCAGGCGGTGCGGACAGATCAAACATAGGCCGCAGTGATGCGTGCCGCGCGGCCTATGTCAATGGTTGTCACCGGCGGCGCAGCCACTCCCGCGCGATGGCGCGCGGGCCCTTGGCGCGCAGGCAGAGATTGCCAAGCTCAATCCATTCTTCGGGGTCAAACTCGGGGAAAAATGCGTCTGCCGCGTCGATTTCCACGTCGACTTCGGTCACCAAGAGCCGATCCGCCAAGGGCAGAAGCGCGCGGTAGATGCCTTCGCCGCCGATGCCGTAGACCCGGCGATACCCCTCGGCCGCGCAATGGCCCAAGGCCGCCTGCGGGTCGCGCGCCACATGGACGCCCTCAATATCAGTACTGGAGACCACGCAATTCAGACGGTTCTTCAAAGGCTTGAACGGCAGGCTTTCCCATGTGCGGCGCCCCATGATGATGGCACCGCCGGTGGTTTCGCGCTGAAAGAATTTCAGGTCTTCGGGCAGCGACCAAGGGATATCCCCGTCTTTGCCAATGGCACCATTGCGGGCGCGGGCGACGATCAGGCTCAGCATCAGACGGCCACCGGCGCTTTGATAGCTGGGTCGGGGTCATAGCCTTCGAAGGTGAAATCCTCATAGCGGAAATCAAAGATCGAGCTCACCTCGCGGTTGATCCGCAGCTTTGGCAGCGGCTTGGGGGTGCGCGCAAGTTGGGTCTGCACCTGTTCCAGATGGTTGGAATAGATATGCGCGTCGCCCATCGAATGCACGAAATCGCCCGGTGCGTAGCCAGTGACATGGGCCAACATCTCCAGCAGCAGCGCGTAGGAGGCGATGTTGAACGGCACGCCAAGGAACATATCCGCCGAGCGCTGATAAAGCTGCAAATGCAGCTTGCCGCCCGCGATGCGTACCTGCCATAGCGTATGGCAGGGCGGCAGCGCCATCTGATCTACCTCGCCGGGGTTCCACGCCGAAACGATCAGCCGGCGGCTGTCGGGGGTCTTGCGGATCGCCTCGACCAGCTTGGCGATTTGATCGACTTGACCGGCCTGATGCAGCACCGTCCCATCGGGCTGCGGCATCGGCTCACCCACCATCGGAAAACGCCGCCATTGATGGCCATAGACCGGGCCGAGGTCACCGTTCTCATCCGCCCATTCGTCCCAGATGCGAACGCCATTTTCCTTGAGGTAGCCGATGTTCGTGTCGCCCGAGAGGAACCACAAAAGTTCATGCACGATGGATTTCAGATGCAGCTTCTTCGTCGTCACCAGCGGGAAGCCATCGGCCATCCGGTAGCGCTGTTGCATCCCGAAATGAGAGATCGTCCCCGTTCCCGTGCGGTCGGTCGAGGTCACCCCCTGATCCAGCACTTCGCGCAGCGCATCATGGTACTGTTTCACGCAGGCACCCCCCCGTTATCCGTGGCATTTGTCATTGCATACCCTTCCGCGCCGCGCGCCTCAAGGCGGCTTTGCGGGGGCAATCGCCTGACAATGCCGATGCCGCCTTTGACACCGGTGGTTTCGCGCCTAAACTCTCTATCAAAGCGCGGCGGGCATATTTTGCCGCTTCCCGTTTTGTGACGACTTTTTGACGACGAATTTTCGGCCCGAACAGGGTGTTTCATCCCTCCCCAAGCGGCCCAACTGAAGGAAAACCGATGCCCATCAAATACTTGCATACAATGGTGCGCGTGAAGGATCTGGACGCCTCTATCGCATTTTACAAACTTCTGGGCCTTGTGGAACGGCGCCGGATCGACAACGATGGGGGCCGGTTCACGCTGGTTTTCCTCTGCCCGCCGGGCATGGACGATGGCCATGCGGATGTGGAGCTGACCTATAACTGGGACGGCGATGACGCGCTGCCCAGTGACAGCCGCCATTTTGGTCACCTCGCCTATACGGTCGAGAATATCTATGAGACCTGCCAGCACCTGCAAGACAACGGCGTGACCATCAACCGCCCGCCGCGGGACGGGCGGATGGCCTTTGTCCGCTCGCCCGACAATATCTCGGTCGAATTGCTGCAAGAGGGTGACGCCCTGCCCGAGCAGGAACCTTGGGCCAGCATGGAAAACACCGGTCATTGGTAAGGCTCTGCATCAGTGCCCTGCTGGCGCTGATGCTCGCGCCCATGGGCGCAGCGCGGGCGGGCCTTTGTCGTCACGCGCGGCGTCCGGTGCGTGATGTGCCCTCTTCGGTCGCCCCAAAGGAGGGGCCGCCGGGGCTGAACGGATCGCTGGGATGATCCGCGCGGCCCTCGCCCTTTTTCTCACGATCAATGCCATTCCATCGGCCGAGGCCGCTTGTCGGCAGGCGCTTGCCTTGGGGCTGGATGTCTCTGGTTCGGTCGATGCGCGAGAGTATCGGTTGCAGATCGGTGGTTTGGCCGACGCGCTGAACGATCCGCGTGTGCGGGACGCCCTGCTGGCGCTGCCGGAGCATGGCGTCGACCTGATGATCTATGAATGGAGCGGATCCAGTGATCAGACGGTGATCTTACCTTGGACCACGTTGAGCGATGCGGCGGCGCTTGAGGGGGCCATCGCACTTTTGCGCAGCACCGAGCGGCGTGAGGCGTCTCCCGGCACGGCATTGGGGGATGCGATGCAGTTTGGCGCAGGCCAGTTGGCGATGCGCGCCGCCTGCCAGAAACACACGCTGGATATCTCGGGCGATGGCATCTCGAACTTCGGTCCGCGGCCTCGGGATATACGCGACAGGTTGCAAGCCCAGCCCCTCGGGCCACAGGAGCTGACCATCAACGGTTTGGTGATCGGCGCGGAAGACCCGGCGCTTGGCGACAGTCAACAGGGCGGGGTCGGCGCGCTGGCGTCATACTACCGGGCCGAAGTCATGCTCGGCCCCGGCGCTTTCGTTGAGACGGCAGAGGGGTTTGAGGACTACGCCCGCGCTATGACACGCAAGCTCTTGCGGGAAGTGGAGGGGAGGGTCTACTCGAACCTCATCCCTCCTGCCCGCGATCAGTAGATATAGCGGATCTGATCCGTCCAATACCGCTCCATCCGTTTGAGAGAGCGGGTGATATCCTCGATTCCTGCATCGCCCAGCACGCCCTTGTGTTCCATCCCATCGGCATGGCGCGAGAAAAGTTCGGCCACCACATCGCGGATATAACGCCCCTTTTCGGTCAGCCGAACGCGGACGGACCGGCGGTCAATTTCGCAGCGCTGGTGATGCATATAGCCCATTTCGACCAACTTCTTGAGGTTGTAGCTGACGTTGCTGCCCTGATAGTAGCCACGGCTTTTCAGCTCGCCCGCGGTCACCTCGTTATCGCCGATGTTGAACAAAAGCAGCGCCTGCACGGCGTTGATCTCTAACACGCCGACACGTTCGAATTCGTCCTTGATCACGTCCAGCAGCAAGCGGTGCAACCGCTCGACCAAGGACAGGGACTCAAGATAGCCTGCCATAAAACCCTTTATGGCCATCGGCTGCGCAGCGGGGTCTTGAATGCTCATGCGAAATCTCCGGTTCACCTTGTTCGAACCGGAAACTCGCTGAAAAATCAGAATAATTCGTTAAACCCTTTCGGGTTTTTTGAATCAGCCCCGCGCCTCGGCCAATTGCCCGCGGATATCCGTGACCAATGCTGCATAGTCGGCGGGGGCCTCGGCCTGTCCGCTCACCCAAAGATAGAGGTCGTGGTCATTCTCATTGAGCATCTGATCATAGAGCGTAAGCCCCGCGTCATCCATCTGCGGCAGCCGCGCCTCGGCATAGGCCGATAGGATCAGGTCCATCTCTTTGATGCCCCGGCGCATGGAGCGCATTTGCAGGCGTTTCAACCGGTGTTCATGGACCTCAGGCATCTGCGGGCTCCGTCATAAGGCGCCGAATGCGCTTTTCCATTTTCCCGACAGTCTCGGCCTTTTTCAGCAGGTCGCTGCGCAGGGCGCGCATGTCGGCCAGCACCTCTTCAAGATCGACGCGGCGCGCGGTTTCGCCCGCTTCGGGAGCATCGACCCCTTCGCCTTCGCCATTGATCAGCCACATCATAGAGACATTGAGCAGCCCCGCCAGCATCGAAAGCCGGTTGGCGCGCGGCTCGGACAGGTCTTCTTCCCAGCCGCGCAAAGTCGCCAGACGCACGCCCAGCCGTTTGGCCAGCATCGCCTGTGTCATGCCGGTCTGTTCGCGGGCCGCCGCGACCCGGTCGCCAAAGGTGGCGGCCTCAGGCCCGTACCAGTCAATCTCGTCGGTCATGCTTTATCTCCTGCCAGACACCCTTGCCGGGTGCGGGGCCGCCCCCTATGAACGTGGGGATATTCATAAGCAACCCGAGGCTGAAATGGAACTGCTGTCCGCGACCCTTGATCGGGTCAAACCGTCGCCCACCATCGCCGTCACTACCAAGGCGGCAGAACTCAAGGCCGCGGGGCGCGATATTATCGCACTTGGCGCGGGCGAGCCGGACTTTGACACGCCGCAGAATATCAAGGACGCCGCCGTCGCCGCGATCAACGCAGGCAAGACGAAATACACCCCCGTGGATGGCATCCCCGAGTTGAAACAGGCGATCTGCGCCAAGTTCAAACGCGACAACGGGCTGGACTATACGCCCGCACAGGTCAGCGTCGGCACCGGGGGCAAGCAGATCCTCTACAACGCGCTGATGGCAACGATGAACCCCGGCGAAGAAGTCGTGATCCCCGCGCCCTATTGGGTCAGCTATCCCGATATGGTGCTGCTCGCAGGCGGCACCCCGGTGATCGCGCCCGCCACGCTTGAGAATAACTTCAAACTGACCCCCGAGGCGCTGGATGAGGCGATCACGCCGAAGACCAAATGGTTCATCTTCAACTCGCCCTCGAACCCTACCGGGGCGGGCTATAGCCGCGACGAGTTGAAGGCGCTGACCGATGTGCTGATGCGCCACCCGCATGTCTGGGTGATGAGTGATGATATGTACGAGCACCTCGCCTATGACGGTTTCGCGTTCTGCACCCCGGCTGAGGTGGAACCCGCGCTTTACGACCGCACGCTGACCGTCAACGGCGTGTCCAAAGCCTATGCCATGACGGGCTGGCGCATCGGTTATGCCGCAGGCCCGGAAAAGCTGATCGGCGCGATGCGCAAAATCCAGTCGCAAAGCACGTCGAACCCCTGCTCGGTCAGCCAGTGGGCCGCGGTTGAGGCACTGAACGGCACGCAGGATTACATCGCTGAGAACAACGAGATGTTCGTGCGCCGCCGCAATCTGGTGGTCGAGATGCTCTCGGCCATTGAGGGCATCACCTGCCCGACACCCGAGGGGGCGTTTTACGTCTACCCCTCCATCGCCGGGCTGATCGGTAAGACCTCGGCGGCGGGCACCAAGATCTCAGATGATGAGACCTTTGCCACCGCGCTGCTTGACGAAACCGGCGTTGCGGTCGTCTTTGGCGCGGCCTTCGGTCTTTCGCCGAATTTCCGCGTCAGCTACGCTACGTCTGACGACGCGCTGAAAGAAGCATGCACCCGCATCCAGACTTTCTGTGCCGGGCTGACGTAAAGGCGAACCATGGCAGGCGATCTTCCCGACTATTATTTCAGGATCCGCGAGAATGGCGCGGCGGTGTTTCGGCTGGATGCCGCAAACCGCCAGCGCCGGATCGAGATGGAGCAGATCGCCGTCGTCAACATCCGCAACGGTGAGGTAAAGCCTCACGGGCAGCACCGTCTAACCGATGCCGATAAGTCCGAGATCGCCCGCTGGACAAAGGCGCGCCGCGAAACCCTTGCCGCGCGGGAGATTGACGACATCCGCCGCGCGGTGGATTATCTGAACCTCACCACCCAATGGGCGCAATCGCGCGCCACGGACGCNGAGCTTGAGGCGGTGACGGATGACTTGNTGTTGGCAATGCANGANCTGCGCAGCACGCTNGTGCGCAAAAAGGCGGATCGNATGGATCGGGGCTGAGNGTTACCCGGCCAGNGACTTNACCGTGACGCCCCAGAACCGCGCGTTGAGCAGCAGCCCCGCAACGCCCAGCCCGGCCACCAGACCGGCCCAAATGCCCATCGCTCCGAACCCCAGCGTNAAGCCAAGGAAATAGGAGCAGGGCATGCCGACCACCCAATAGCTGATCGCGGCCATCACCATCGGGATCTTGGTATCCTGCACCCCGCGCANCAGNCCAAGNGCNACNACCTGCGCCCCNTCGACCAGTTGNAACAGCGCNGCCATNACCAGAAGGCCGGTGCCGATGGCAAGGATCTCNNCCCGCGCAGGCTCATNCTCTTGCATGAANACCGAGATCANCGGCTCGGGNNAGCCNACNAAACCGANCATAGTGATCAGCGCAAAGACCAGCGACAGGACCNNNACNATCACCGCNCCGCGCTTCATATGCGGCACGTCGCGGCGGCCATAGGCATTGCCCGCGCGGATCGTGGCGACATTGCTCAGCCCCAGATGCACCATGAAGGTCAGAGAGGCGAGCTGGATCGCAATCCCATGCGCCGCCAGCGGGATCGTCCCCAGCCAGCCCATCATCAACGATGAGGCCGCAAACAGACCGACTTCGCTTAGCGTGGTCAGACCAATCGGCAGCCCCAGCGTAAAGACCCGCACCAGCATCTGCGTATCAACCCGCCAGAGCCGCACGAACAGACTGTGTTGCGGCAGGGCGATCAGCACGTAGATCACCACCCCGATCAGCGAGACGCATTGCGTCGTGACCGAGGCCACCGCCGCGCCCATCACGCCAAGCTCCGGCGCGCCCCAGTTGCCGAAGATCAGCGCGTAGTTCGCCATCGCATTGATCACGGCGGCCAGCAGCGTGATCCACAGCACGACCTGAGTCCGCTCCAAGGCAGCAAGGTAGGATTTCAGCACCATCACCAGCAGCGCNGGCACAATCCCCCAGCCTGCGACTTTGAGGTAATCNCCCGCCGTATCGGCAAGGTTGGGCCCCTGCCCCAGCAGGTCCAGCACCGCAGGTGACCAGATCATCGCNGGCAGCGCGATCATCGCAAAACCCACCGACAGCCACAGCCCCATGCGCGTGGCGCGGCGCAGGCCAATCTCATCATCCTCGGCGTCATAGGCGGCCACCAGCGGCATCACCGCCATGGCAAAGCCCGAACCGAAGATGAACAGCACGAAGAAATAGGTGCTGCCCAGAACAACCGCCGCCAGCGCCTCGACCGAATACCAGCCCAGCATGACCGTATCGGTCACCCCGATGGCCATCTGTGCCAGATGTCCGCCGATCAGCGGCAGGCCAAGCGTCAGGATCGCCCGGACGTGATTGCGGTTGGTCATTACTTTGGTCATGGGCCAGCCTTACGCCGGGCCGCTGCAAAGGGAAAGTCCGGTTTTTGCGCTCTGCCATAGGGTTGCGGGGCTTTCTTGCCCTGATTTTGCCATGAATTCCTTGCGTCTGCGGCCCTGAGCGGCAAAGCTGATGGCAGGAGGGCTCGCGATGGAACCAACACGGACCGAAACCCGCCGCGTGAACGGTCAGGAGATTTTCATACGCCATTGGGGCGATGAGAACCTGCCGCCGCTGCTCATGCTCCATGGCTTTCCCGAATATGGCGGCGCATGGCGCGATCTGGCCCCGCTGCTTTGCCAGCACTTCCATTGCATCGCCCCCGACCAGCGCGGCTATGGCCAAAGCAGCGCGCCCGAAGGGATCGAACCCTACGCGATGGCGCATCTTATGGCCGATATGGCCGCGTTGATCGGAGACAGGCCAGTGACGGTTTTAGCGCATGACTGGGGCGCTTCGGTGGGCTACGCACTGGCGATGTTCCGGCCCGANTTGGTGGCCCGGCTGATCATTCTCAACGGCGTGCATCCCGTGCCTTTTCAGCGTGCCATGGCCGCAGGCGGTGCACAGTCCCGCGCCTCGCAATATATCAACGCGCTGCGCGCCGAAGGCAGCGCGGTGAGGCTCGCCAAAGACGACTTCGCCGGGCTGCTAAAGCTCTTTTCGGCGCATATGGACCTGAGTTGGCTGACCACAGAGCGGCTTGAGGATTACCGCGCGGAATGGGGGCGTCCGGGGCGGCTGAGGGCGATGATCAACTGGTATCGCGCCTCCCCCCTGCAGGTCGCGCCCCCCGGCAAGCCCCTGCGCGACCTGCCAGAATTCCCGGTTGAACGTTTGCGCGTGAACTGCCCGCATCTGCTGATCTGGGGGGCCGAGGATACCGCCCTTTTGCCCGAAGCCACCGCGGGGCTGGAAACCTTTGCGCCAGACCTTACCCGGATTGAGATAGAAGGCGCGGACCACTGGTTGCACCACCAAAAACCGTCGGTTGTGGCAAAGGCGATCCTTGATTGGTGCAGGGCGCGGCCCTTGTAAAATGCGCAACCAAATGTATATTGAGATGTGTATTCAGGAGCCACGCCATGACTCGCATCCATACCAACCACATCGCCACCATGACCGAAATGCGCGAACCGCATAAGGTATTGGAACGCTCTGGCGGCAAACCCGTGGCGGTGATGAAGAACTCACGTTGTGTGGGGTATTTCGTACCAGCCGAGGCGACCCTGCAGGAGGAGCCGCGCGTGGCCACGCTAGATGAGGTGATGAAGAGCATTGCCCGCAGAAAGCACATCAACCAGCCGGTTCTGGACTATCTCAAAGATAAATGACCTATGTGCTGCTTTCACCTGACCTCGTCGTCAGGATCCACGATTCCGCGTTAAACCCCGGTGAGTTGGCCGGCATGGCCTTAGACAAATCGCTCGAAGGAGCGCTGGCACGGGTCGACAACCGACTGGTCTACGGCATGATCGAAGATGTCTTTGACCTCGCTGCGGCTTATTGCGTGGCGGTTGCCACTGGGCATGTCTTNAACGACNCGAACAAGCNAACCGCGCATCTCGTTCTCGATATCTGTCTTGATCTCAATGGGGTGCAACTTGACCACGACACCGTCGAGGCAGGCGACCTGATCCGCGAAGTGGCTCAACGGCGCATCGACGAAGACACCCTCGCCGATTGGCTACGCGCCAAGGCCACCTGACCACTCCAAATCCGGCCCATTAGACAAACCCGCGATTGCCCCCGGCGCGCGGGGCTGTCAAAATGGCCCCCACCCACAAACAAAGAGCAGGCCCGCATGACCGATCTTCTTTCCGGCCAGGAACCCACCGAATACGATGCCTCCTCCATCGAAGTGCTGGAGGGGCTGGAGCCTGTCCGCAAGCGCCCCGGCATGTATATCGGCGGCACCGATGAACGCGCTCTGCACCACCTCGTGGCCGAAGTGCTCGACAACTCAATGGACGAAGCGGTGGCGGGCCATGCCAACCGGATCGAGGTGGAGCTGAACGCCGATTATTCGGTCACCATTCGCGACAACGGCCGCGGCATCCCGATTGACCCGCACCCGAAGTTTCCCGACAAATCCGCGCTTGAAGTGATCCTCTGCACGTTGCACGCAGGCGGCAAGTTCTCGGGCAAAGCCTATCAGACCTCGGGCGGTCTGCACGGGGTTGGTGCATCTGTGGTTAACGCGCTGTCGGATTCGATGGTGGTGCAGGTCGCGCGCAACCGCGAACTGTTCGAACAACGCTTCTCCCGCGGGATCCCGCAAGGCCCGGTGGAGAAGATCGGCGCGGCGCCCAACCGGCGCGGCACCACAGTGACTTTCCACGCGGATGAGCAGATTTTCGGCGCCCACCGTTTCAAACCCGCCCGCCTGCTCAAGATGGTCCGGTCCAAAGCCTATCTGTTCTCCGGCGTCGAAATCCGCTGGAAATCTGAGATTGAAGACGGCGACACGCCGATGGAGGCGACTTTTCACTTCCCCGGCGGCCTGGCTGATTACCTGCGCGAAACACTTGGCAAATCAACCACCTATGCCGAAAACCCCTTTGCCGGAACGGTCGAGTTCCAAGAACGCTTTGGCGTGCCGGGCAAGGTCGAATGGGCGATCAACTGGACGCCCGCGCGTGACGGCTTCATCCAGTCCTACTGTAACACCGTGCCCACGCCCGAGGGCGGCACTCACGAAGGCGGCTTCTGGGCTGCGATCCTCAAAGGCATCCGCGCTTATGGCGAATTGGCGAACAACCGCAAGGCCAAGGACATCACCCGCGACGACCTGATCACCGGGGGCTGCGCGCTGGTGTCTTGCTTCATCCGCGAGCCGGAATTCGTGGGCCAGACCAAAGACCGCCTCGCCACAACCGAGGCCGCACGTTTGGTTGAGAACGCCGTGCGCGACCACTTTGACAACTGGCTGGCGGCGGACACGAAATCCGCCGGTGCCATCCTCGATTTCCTCGTCCTGCGCGCCGAGGAACGGATGCGCCGCAAGCAGGAAAAGGAAACCGCCCGCAAATCCGCCACCAAGAAGTTGCGCCTGCCCGGCAAGCTGACCGATTGCACCAGCAAGACCCGCGAAGGCACCGAGTTGTTCATCGTTGAGGGCGACTCGGCGGGCGGCTCTGGCAAGGGCGCGCGCAACCGCAATACGCAGGCGCTGCTGCCGCTCAAGGGTAAGATCCTGAACGTGCTGGGTGCCGCCTCAAGCAAGCTCACGACCAACGCCGAGATCAACGACCTTTGCGAAGCGCTTGGCGTCGGCATGGGCACGAAATTCAACCTCGACGATCTGCGCTATGACAAGATCATTATCATGACCGACGCCGACGTCGACGGCGCGCATATCGCGTCGCTGTTGATGACGTTTTTCTTCACCCAAATGCGGCCGCTGATCGACGCGGGGCATCTGTACCTCGCCTGCCCGCCGCTGTTCCGCCTGACGCAGGGGGCGAAACGGGTCTATTGCCTTGATGAGGCAGAGAAAAACATGTGGTTGGAGAAGGGTCTCGGCGGCAAAGGCAAGATTGATGTCAGCCGCTTCAAGGGTCTGGGCGAGATGGACGCGAAGGACCTGAAAGAGACCACGATGGACCCCGAAACCCGCAAGCTCATCCGCGTGACCGTGGATGAGGACGTGCCGGGGGAAACCGGGGATCTGGTTGAGCGGCTGATGGGGAAAAAGCCGGAGATGCGGTTCGCGTATATTCAGCAGAACGCGCAGTTTGTGGAGGAGTTGGATGTTTGAGAAAGGTATTTAATGACAAATGTTTTTATAAGCTGGAGCGGTGAAACGAGTAGGAAGATCGCTGAGGAACTTTACCGCTGGATCCCTTCGGTGCTTCAATTTGCACAACCCTATTTTACCCCAAATGATGTCGAAAAGGGCGCGAAATGGAGTTCAGAGATCGCGCAGAAACTATCTGACACTCATGTCGGCGTGATATGCCTGACACGGGAAAACTATGAGAAATCGTGGATCCTTTTTGAAGCGGGTGCGCTTTCGAAAGACTTAGGAAAATCAAAGGTATGTTCGGTTCTATTTGGAATGGAAAATACGGATTTAAGCGGCCCCTTGGCGACATTTCAAACCACAAATTTCGATAAAGACGACTTCAGAAAGGTGCTCAGCACGATAAATGAGGCTGGGGAGGACAACCATCTGCCGAAAGACACATTTGATCGTGTGTCTGAAATGTGGTGGCCTCAATTAGAGGCGAAAATCAGTGAGATAATGACTGATGAGGGCGCACAAGAGAGAGGTGAACTGCGAAGTGAACGGGAACTCTTAGAAGAGGTTTTATCCCTGAGCCGTCTGTTAGCTCGGAAAACAAGATCGGTTGAGCGGGATTTCTCACCCAATGCGCTACTACATATAATTAGGAACGCAAGCGGACTACTAGCCGATGCAATCACCCATAGCGATTTGAATATTTTTCGGGCAGTGGTCGAATTGAGCGATGCAGTTACGCATATTGCTCGGGGATCGGCCTTGCACGAAGAATTGAAAGAAGAGCTTAAAATGCTGCAGGTCAAAATTTCCGAAACTGAAAAAAGACTAGATAGAGCGCAGCAGATAGATGACGTGATTCCGTTTTAATGGGAGTGTCATGAACTTTGTGTATCTGGCCTGGCCCATGCGGGTTTTAGATACAGTCACGCATTGAAGCGATCCTCGAACATTATGGCGAAATGATTGCGGGCCGCAAACCATTCTCGAACATTCCGGCCGCCTTTCTCAAAGTTGCGGATCGCCAAGTAGATCAGCTTCGTTGCAGCGTCTTCGGTCGGGAACGATCCCCGCGTCTTGATCGATTTGCGGANTACACGGTTCAAGCTTTCAATCATTGCCCGGCAGGCGCATGCAAAGCATGCTGCCGAGAGGGGGCGTTGGTGGTGTAGATGATCTTCCGGATGGCAGGATCAAAAGCAAAGAACGGGATCACTTCCTGCCAAGCTCTGCGCCAGGCCGGTGCGATGGAGGCATATTTCCCGGCCCATTTTTCCTCGAAGGCATCCAACTCCAAGCCAGCTTGATCGGCTGTAGGGGCGCTGTAAATCCGCCGCAGATCGGCTGCCACCTCCTTGCGATCTTTCCAAGCACAGAAGTTCAGCGAATGGCGCACGAGATGAACAATGCACGTTTGCACGGCCGTGTCCGGAAAGGCTGCTGTGATGGCATCCGTTGCCCGGCAGTCGAAACGCAGTTTCGATGAGAGGGAGGGAAGCCCTTGAGACCATCTACGACCGCAATCAGGATGTCTTGCAGCCCACGGTTCTTCAGCTCTGTCATCACCGAGAGCCAAAATTTGGCGCCCTCGTTGTCAGCGATCCAAAGACCGAGAACCTCGCGCACGCCATCCCTGCTGACGCCGAGGGCCACGTAGACGGCTTTGTTCTTGACCATGCGGCTATCCACTGCCCGGCAGGGCATTGCGAAGCAATGTCCCGAGAGGGGCGTCGCGGATCTTGACCCGTAGAGCGTCAAAAATGACGATGGGATACATCCGGTCCAGCGCCCGGGACTGCCATTCCCGAACCTCATCCAGCACCGCATCGGTCACGCGGCTGATCAAGTCTGGCGAAACTTGCAGGCCATAGACGTCCTCAAGATGAGCACGGATGTCGCGGACGGTCAGACCGGCGGCGTAAAGCCCGATAATCTTGTCATCCATCCCATCAATGCGGGTCTGCCCCTTCTTCACCAGTTCAGGCTCGAAGCTGCCGTCTACNACCCGGCAGGCGATTGCAAAGCAATCTGCCGAGAGGGCCGGTCCCGCGGCACAGCGATAGGCAGTTCGCNGTCTTGCCCCTTCAATCTCTTGGCAGATGAGCCGTTGCGACGGTTGGCCTGATCAGGCGGGGCATCCTTGCCGTCTTCATAGCCCAGATGTGCCGTCAGCTCAGCACCGAGCATCCGCTCCATCAGCTTGATCTTGAGCTCTTTCATTAGCCCGGCATCGCCAAGCAGGTCTTCAGGCCGCTCGCAGCCCTTCAGTAGTTCGTCCAGCAGTTCCTTGGATATGGTCATCGTCCTTGCTCCTCTCAGGAAGCATGGACCAGTTCGCAGTTACACAAAAGATCGGACACTCTCCTCAATGCGGTTGCGGCGCTTGCAACGACGCTTGTCGTATCTAACGACCTTCTTGCGCGACTTGCGACCAGGGATGCAGGGCCTTGTGCCCCTTTCCGACAAAGCTTCGCGGAACCAATCGGCATCATAACCTCGATCCGCGAGCAACCATTCTGCATTTGGAAAACTGCTCAGCAAAGCCATGGCACCGGTGTAGTCGCTAACCTGGCCAGCGGTGATGAATAAGCGGATCGGACGGCCGCTGGTGTCCGTAACGGCATGTAGCTTTGTGTTCATGCCGCCATTGGTCTGCCCAATCAGGCGTCCACGCCCCCTTTTTTAGCCCCAAGCTTGATGCGGTGCGGTGAGCTTTAAGATAGGTGGCATCGATAGAGATTGTCTTGTTGTCGGGGGCTTCTGCCGCCAATCCTATCATGATCCGGGCAAACACACCAATATCACTCCGACGCTTCCAGCGTTTGTATAATGTCTTAGGTGGACCGTAGGCAGCGGGCGCATCACACCAGCGTAAGCCGTTGCGGTTGATGAATATTATGCCACTCAATATGCGTCTATCATCAACGCGTGGCCGACCTCGGCTCTTTGGGAAATACGGCCGAAGCCGCGCCATCTGCACCTCAGTCAGCCAATAAAGATTGCTCATATTTTTCCCCACTAGTTTGGGGGGATGAATCACGCAGGCATAGCGACTTCAACCAGCTTTATGGGTCCTGAGCCTAAGGCTCTGGCGTTATTGCAACGTACGTGGCTGCGGGATCTCGATCGTGGCGAAAATTCTGTAGGAGTTTATGTGTAGTGCTGGGTGGCTGACATCAAAGCGAATCGCCGAAGGTTGCGACAAAGTATAGGGATCGCAGGACGTACTCAGGCAGTGGCCTGCCATTGCTGCACATCCATCGCCACTCATCCCACTGGGAAGGCCACACATCGAAGCCGTGTGAACAGAAGCCATTTCACCGGATGTCAAACCAGCGGGCGCAGCACCCGCAGCATGCGTCATGAGCGAAGACAATGTCATTGTCAGCGCCAGCAGAAAAACCAGAATTGTTTTCCTCGCCTGTGTCATGTCATCCCGTTTAGATAAATCTTCAATGTCTTGAGCAGCTAACACAGCCAATCTCTCCTTAAAAGGCGTTTCCTGATGCAGTTCTACTGGCGCAAAGCGTTATGGATCGCGGTCGCGGCCACCGCACCTTGCCCCATTGCAAAAGCGATCTGATCAAGCCCCTCGACGATATCGCCGATGGCATAAAGACCGGCGACCGAGGTTTCCTGCTTGGCATCAACGACGACGCAACCAGATGCATTGCACTTGGCGCCGATAGATACGGGAAGATCAGAACGCGGGCTGGTGCCGAGGGCCACATAGAGCGTATCGAACAGATGCTGCTGGCCCGTCTCCACCTCGACCAGAACTTGAGTGTCTGTCAAAGACAGGCGGCGCATCGGCGACGCTAAAACTCCGATATCATCGGTGGCATGTGGCACGTACCCCTCGGGTGGAATGAGCGTCACATCATCGGAATAACTGCGAATAAAGCGGGCCTCTGCCAGCCCGTGTTCGCCATGCCCCAACACACCGATCTGTTTGCCGCGAACTTCATAAGCGTCACATATCGGGCAATAGCGGATAAGCCCGCGCGACAGACCGAGGTCATGATCCTGTTTTGAAAGTGGCGGGCCATGGTTGATCACGCCGGAGGCCAATATAACGGTCCGTGCAGTGGTGGTGACATTTGCGGTCGTCACACGGAATGCGCCATCTGTTTTGGAAACCTCCAGCACCTCATCATTGATGATCTCTGCGCCATAAGTTTCAGCATGGGATTGCATCCGTCCAAGCAGGTCCTCGCCCGAAATGCCGTCAGGAAAGGGAGCAAGATTGTGCGTCGTGGGGATTTTCAGCGCCCGTCCTGCGCGCGCATCGAAGACCACGACCTCGCGCAGAAAGCGGGCAAGGTAAAGTGCGGCGGTAAGACCCGCTGGCCCGCCACCGATGATGAGGCAGTCTTTCATTTCGGTTATCCTATAAAAACTTGTTAAATTTGCCACATGATGCAGTTATCCCGGCAATAGCTGACTGAGTTGAAAGGCTGTGAACGCGCTTCCGGCCAACACAGCTCCGCCGATCACGAAAATGCCCCCGATCAACACTGCCACCCCACTTGAGCGATCAAGTACAGCGATCTCCTCAGGCGGCGCGTTGAAATATGCGCGGCCCATTACCCGCGCATAGTAGAACAGCGACGCAACGGTATTGGCAGCTGCAACCACCGCGAGCCAAGTATAGCCTCCGTCTACCGTGGTCATGAACAGCGCCAGTTTACCCAGAAATCCGACTGTTGGCGGAATGCCCACCAAAGAGAGGAAGGAGACCACCAGTACCGTCGCCACGAGCGGGCGCCGCTTGGCCAAGCCGTCGTAGTCGGCGATAGCCGTGCGCCCGCGTAGGTATGCCACGACCGCAAAGGCTGCGAGATTGCCTATCGCATAGCTGGCTATGAAGGCCAAAAGGGCGCTCAGCGCATCTGGGCTAAGCCCCAGAACGGTGACGGCCATCAATACGTAGCCTGCCTGTGCCACCGAGGACCAGCCGATTAGCCGACGGATATCATCCTGCCAAAACGCGGCCAGATTGCCCAAGGTCATTGTCGCTGCGGCTAAAATCGCGATCAGCGGGCGCAGGCCAAGAAATTCCGGGGGCACAAGCTGTACGAGGCGGGCCAATGCGATGGCCGCGCCGATCTTGGGCACGACCGTCAGGAATGCGGCTGAAGGGACTGGTGCGCCTTCGGCCACATCGGGCAACCATGCATGCGCGGGTACTGCGCCCAGTTTGAACGCGACGCCGGTTAGGGTTAGCGCAAATCCGACAAAGAGCAGCGGAGAAAGCCCAGTGCCGAGCCTTAATGAAGCGGCAATATCTGCGTATCCGGTGTTCCCCAAGAGTCCCAGCATTAAGGTGACCCCGGTAATCAGCAATGCGTTTGCCAGTGCTCCCATGAGGAAATATTTCATGCCAGCTTCGATGGACAGCGCCCAGTCGCGGTGCCACGCGGCCAGCGTGTAGCCGGTGACTGAAGACAGCAGCACCGCGATAGTGAGTTGTAACAGGTCTCCGGCACCGGCCATTGCCATAGCCCCAAGCGCACCAAGCAGGAGGATCGTGTAATATTCTCCATGGCGTGGATCGGTGCGGAACCAGCCCGGTGCCAGCAGAATACAAAAGGCCGTGCCCAGCAGGATCATCAATCGCGCCCAAAGGCTCGCTCCGTCCAGCGCCCAAGTTCCTGAAAAGGTGAACCGGGTTTCCCCCAATTGCCCCAGAACCAAAACAATGGCGACGGTAATGCCTGCAAGGGCGATGAGTGCCGACCCCGCCTGCATCCGGCGGGGCGCAAAGGCCGCAAACAGCAGCGCCAACACTGCCGCCACGATGATCGCGATCTCAGGGGATACGTCGCCGATTGGCACCGGTCAGCTCCCTATTATGGCAGAGGAGGCGCTGCCGATCAGATCAAGCAACCAGCGCGGATAGATGCCGATCAGAATGACCAGCGCCAAGATCGCTGCAAGAATGCTGCCTTCACGTAAGCTGACATCGGCAAACCCCTCGCGCGCTTTTGGCAGGTCACCAAAGAACACCTGTTGCA
>FUFK010041874.1_pt1 | contig 87862 bp, 84 predicted proteins | sample 1021851 | NCBI WGS metagenome assembly FUFK01 (sample SAMEA51879418, study PRJEB19060) | metagenome
TGGTGCTTGCCTGCCGCGCCCTGCGCCGGGGAGACGACGCCGCCGGCCTGGGCGGCGCCGCCCTGGCCGAGGCTGTGGGGTTGTCCGAATCCCGGTTCCGGCACCTTTTCCGCGAAGAACTGGGCGTCAATCTCAAGCGCTTCCAGCTGCATCTCAAATGCCAGCGGGCGCTGACCCTCTGGCGTGACGGCATGAGCCTCACGGATCTGGCGCTGGCCGCCGGCTTCTACGATCAGCCGCATCTCAATCGCACTCTCCGTGCCATGTTCGATACCCTGCCTTCCCGCTATGCTAGAGCCTTCCCCATCCAGGTGGAGCATCTCGACGAGCCCCGCCTTCACGATCAATAAAAACCGGGAGTTATCATGGAGTACCAGCACATCCGCACCGAGCTGGCGGACAATATTCTCACCGTCACCCTGAACCGCCCTGACCGCATGAACGCCTTCACCCTGCGCATGAAGGACGAACTGGTGCACGTGTTCGGCGAGGCGGACCGCGACAACCAGGTGCGCGCGGTGGTGGTCACCGGCGCCGGGCGGGCGTTCTGTGCCGGCATGGAGATGCAGCCCGAGGACGGCGGCCATGTGTTCGGTTACGACGATGCCGAGGGCGAGGAGCCGCCGGTGGACACCATCCGCGATTCCGGCGGTGAGGTGTCGCTGGCGATCTTCAACTGCCGCAAGCCGGTGATCGGCGCGCTCAACGGCGCCGCCGTGGGCGTCGGCATCACCATGACCCTGCCGATGGATTTCCGCCTCGCCGCCGAAGGCGCCAAGATCGGCTTCGTGTTCAGCCAGCGCGGCCTGACGCCGGAGGCGTGTTCCACCTGGTTCCTGCCCCGCGCGGTGGGCATGCAGAAAGCGCTGGAGTGGGTCTACAGCGGCGACATCTTCCTCGCCGAGGAGGGCCTGGAAGCGGGCCTGTTCCGCAGCCTGCACGGCAAGGAAGAGGTGCTCGACGCCGCCCTGGCGCTGGCCCGCAAATTAATCGCCAAAAGCTCCCCGGTATCGGTGGCGCTGGCCAAACAGATGCTGTGGCGCAACCCCACCTTCGACCATCCGATGCAGGCCCACGCGGTGGAGTCGAGAATGATCTACCGCGCCAACGAGTTCTGGGACGGCAAGGACGGCTTCACCGCCTTCCTGGAGAAGCGGGACCCGGTATTCGATACCGATCTCAACCATGTGCCCGCGGAGTTTAATTTCTGGCCCGAACCGCCGTTGAAATAACCCGCTAAAAAATCGAAGACCCAGCGAGGACACCATGAAAAAAGAAACCATAGCGATTCACGGCGGGTTCGCCGGCGATCCGGAAACCCACTCCGTGGCGGTGCCGATCTACCAGACCACCAGCTACTACTTCGATGACACCCAGCACGGCGCGGACCTGTTCGATCTGAAAGTGCCGGGCAACATCTACACGCGCATCATGAACCCGACCAACGCCGTGCTTGAAGAGCGCGTCGCCCAGCTGGAAGGCGGCATCGGCGCCCTGGCGATGGCCTCGGGCATGGCCGCCACCACCGCGGCGATCCAGACCCTGGCCCGCGCCGGCGACAACATCGTTTCGGTGAGCCAGCTCTACGGCGGCACCTACAACCTGTTCGCCCACACCCTGCCGACCATGGGCATCGACGTGCGCATGGCGGACGGCCGCGACATGGCGGCCATGGCCGCGGCCATCGACGAGCGCACCAAGGCGGTGTTCTGCGAGTCGATCGGCAATCCGGCCGGTAACATCGTGGACCTGGCGGCGCTGGCCAAGGTGGCCCATGACGCCGGCGTGCCGCTGATCGTCGATAACACCGTGGCCACGCCGGCGCTGTGCCGGCCGTTCGAGCACGGCGCGGACATCGTGGTGCACTCTCTCACCAAGTACATGGGCGGCCACGGTACCACCGTGGGCGGCGCCATCGTCGACTCCGGGCGTTTTCCCTGGAAGGACAACCCGCGCTTCCCGCAATTCAACGAGCCGGACCCCAGCTATCACGGCGTGATCTATTCCGAAGCCATGGGCGAGGCGGCGTTTATCGGCCGTGCCCGGGTGGTGCCGTTGCGCAACATGGGCGCCGCCCTTTCACCGATGAACGCCTTTTTGATTCTGCAGGGCATCGAAACCCTGGGCCTGCGCATGGAGCGGCATTGCGAGAACGGCCTGGCGGTGGCCCGCTACCTGCGGGATCACGACAAGGTGGCCTGGGTGAACTTCGCCGGCCTGGACAGCGACCAGGACTACCAGCTGGCGCAGCGCTACATGGACGGCGGCGTGCCCGCGTCGATTCTCAGCTTCGGCATCGAGGGCGGCCGCGACGCGGGTGCCCGGTTCATCGATGCGCTGTTGATGATCAAGCGTCTGGTGAACATCGGCGACGCCAAATCGCTGGCCTGCCACCCGGCCACCACCACCCACCGGCAGCTGGACGAGGCGGAATTGAAAACCGCCGGGGTCAGCGCCGATCTGGTGCGTCTGTCCGTGGGCATCGAGCACATCGACGACATCCTCGCCGACATCGAGCAGGCACTGGCCGCCGTCTAGTCGGGGCGCGCCTCCCGGAAGCGGGCCGGCGTTACGCCGGTCCAGCGCTTGAACGCCTTGGCGAAGGCGCTCTCATCGGAAAAGCCCAGGTCCTCGGCGATCCGTCCGGTGCGGACGCCGTCGGCCAGGGCCTGTTCCGCCAGATCCTGCAGTAACGTATCCCGCAACAGCTTGAAGCTGGTGCCTTCGTCCGCCAGTTTGCGGATCAGATGGCGCCCGCTCATGCCCAGTTCCCCGGCGATGCGCTCCTTGCCCCAGCGCGGATGATCACGGATCAGAATGCTCACCCGGGCGCCCAGGGACTGGCTGTCCAGGCGTGCCAGCAGCTCGTCGGCCAGGCCGCGCAGGTGGNGGCACAGGGCCGGGTTGGCATGGATCAGAGGCAGCCTGAGCTGGTCGGTGGAAAACACCAGGGCGTTGTCGGCGCGGTTGAAGTGCACCGGCAGCCCCAGTTTGTCGCGGTAGCGGTCCGGTTGATCCTGGGCGTCGTGACGGAACGTCAGATGGTCCGGGCGGAACGCATCGCCGGTACTCCACCGGGTCAGATGGATCAGACTCGCCATCACCGCCTCCACCCGCGTGGTGCGCCGTGTCCGGTAGACCGGCTCATAGCGTACCTGGCAGAAGCGCGGGTCGCGGGCCACCTGAAAGGCCCCGCCTTCGCCGACGATGGGGTGGTAATCGATCAGTGATTCCACCGCCTCCTCCAGGGTCTCGCAACTCATCAGGATCATGCCGGCGGTATCCAGATGCCCGACCTGCAGGGCCAGGCCCAGGTCCACGCCCACCAGCGGGTCGCCGGCCCCGTCGCAGAACGCCTCCCAGAGCCGGTCCTGGCTGGCCAGGTCGACCCGCTCGCGGCGGTCCAGACGCGCCACCAGGTCGCCGGGCAGGGCCAGGCCCAGACGCTGGGCGGCCTGCATGATGGCTTGCGAGTAGTGCACCGTGACGCTGGGGCCGTGGCTCATTGAAAGGTCCTGAATTAACCGTATTCCCGTCGCGAATCCGCCATGTCCGGCGAACGCCGGCGGGCTAGGCTGTCAACAAGTCTGAAACAATAACAAAAAATCGTCTGGAACGATTTTTGACGCCTCGTCGGAGGCGGCCATAAAAAAAGGCGTTACCCATGTACGCAGTGATCGGTGCCGGCCCCATGGGCCTGGCCACGGCAAGAAACCTCAGTAAGCAGGGGCTGCCCTTCGTCGGCTACGAACTGAACGGTGACGTGGGCGGCTTGTGGGACATCGATAATCCCCACAGCACCATGTACGAAACCGCGCATCTGATTTCCTCGAAGCGGATGACCGAGTTCCGCGAATTCCCCATGGACGAACGGGTGGCCACCTACCCGCACCACGCGGAGCTGAAGCGCTACTTCCAGGACTACGCCCGACACTTCGGGCTCTACGACCACTACCAGTTCAATACCCGGGTGCTGTCGGTGACGCCGGAAGGCGAGGGCTGGCGCGTCACCGTGGAACGGGACGGCGAGCAGAGCAGCCGTTATTTCGACGGCGTGCTGATCGCCAGCGGCACCCTGCACACCCCCAACCGACCGGCGCTGCCCGGCCACTTCGACGGTGAGATACTGCACGCCCGGGATTATCGGAACCCGTCCCTGTTCCGCGACAAGCGGGTGCTGATCGTCGGCTGCGGCAACTCCGCCTGCGACATGGCGGTGGACGCGGTGCATCAGGCGAAAAGCGTGGATCTGTCGGTGCGCCGCGGTTATTACTTCCTGCCCAAGTTCATCGGCGGCCGGCCGTCGGACTCCATCGGCGGCAAGATCAAGTTGCCGCGCCGTCTCAAGCAGTGGCTGGACGCCCGGCTGATTCGCATGATCATCGGCCGGCCCAGCGACTACGGGCTGCCGGACCCGGACTACCGGCTGTACGAAGCGCACCCGGTGATCAACTCCCTGGTGCTGCATCATCTTGGCCACGGCGACATCACCCCGCGCACCGACATCGCCGCCATGCGGGGCCGCACCGTCACCTTCACCGACGGTAGCCGCGCCGACTACGACCTGATTCTGCTGGCCACCGGCTACAAGCTGGATTACCCCTTTATCGACAGCGACCTGCTCAACTGGCAGGGCGACGCGCCGCGCCTCTACCTGAACGTGTTCCACCCGCACTACGACACCCTGTTCATGATGGGCATGATCGAGGCCGCCGGTCTGGGCTGGGAGGGCCGCAACGAACAGGCCGAGCTGGTGGCGCTGTATTTGAAGCGCCGCGCCGAGGGCCACGCCGCCGCCGCACGGCTGGAGCACACCAAGCGCGAACGCGCCGGGGAGAGCCTGGACGGCGGTTATCGCTATCTGAAGCTGTCGCGCATGGCCTACTACGTGCACAAGGACAGCTACCGGGCCGAAGTGGCCCGTCAGCGCCGGGCGCTGCAAGAACAATAACCAGGAGGCGACGTATGTCCCCCGATAACCCGATTGATTTCAGCACCGGCAGTCTGGTCGTGCTCAATGTGATCCTCGCTCTGATGATGTTCGGGGTCTCCCTGACCCTGCGTGGCGAGGATTTCCGGCGCGTGCTGCGCATGCCGGAAGCGCCGGCGGCGGGGCTGCTGGCGCAGTTCGTATTGCTGCCGGCGCTGACCTGCGTGATTACCTGGTTTCTCGACGTGGAGCCGGAGCTGGCGCTGGGCATGATTCTGGTGGCGTCCTGCCCGGGCGGCACCTTTTCCAACATCATGACCTGGCTGGCGCGGGCCAATGTGGCGGTGTCCGTCAGCATGACGGCGGTGTCGAGCCTGGCCGCCACCGTGCTCACGCCGCTCAATTTCGCGCTCTACGGCTGGCTCAACCCCAACACCCGGGCCATGGTCACCGAGATCGCGCTGGACCCCTGGAACATCCTGCTGCTGGTGGCGCTGGTGCTGGCGTTGCCGCTGGTGCTGGGCATGCTGGCGGGCCGCCACTTTCCCGGTTTCGCCGAGCGCGCCCAGAAGCCCATGCGCGTGATCACGCTGCTGGTGCTGTTCGCCTTCGTGGGCCTGGCGTTCGGTAAAAACATGGATGTGTTTCTCGACAACGCGCACCGCATCGTGGCGCTGGTGATCGGCCAGAACGCCCTGGCGCTGGGCGTCGGCGCCCTGGCCGGGCTGCTGGTGGGGCTCAACCGCGCCGACCGGCGCGCGGTCACCATGGAGGTGGGCATCCAGAACTCCGGTCTCGGACTGGCGATTCTGTTCACCTTCTTTCCGCAGGCCGCGGGCATGATTCTGATTGCCGGCTTCTGGGGCGTCTGGCATCTGGTCAGCGGCCTGGCCCTGGCGCTGATCTGGTCGCGCTCCGCCGAGCCGGTGGCCAAGGAGGGCGTATGAGCCGGGTACTGATCACCGGCGCCGGCGGTTATATCGGGCGCCTGCTCGGCGAGCGGCTGGCCGAGGGCCACACCGTGTTGGGGCTGGATGTGCGGGTGCCGCCGGGGCTGCCGTTTGAATGCCGGCAGGGAGACATCCGCGACCCGGCCCTGGCGGATCTGCTGCGCGAGAAGAGACATCGACACCGTGGTCCACCTGGCCGCGGTGCTGGAGGATTCCGGCGACCGGGCCCGGGATTACGACATCGATGTGAACGGCACCCGCAATGTGCTCGACGCCTGTCTGAGCGCCGGGGTCGGCCAGCTTATCGTCACCAGCTCCGGGGCCGCCTACGGCTATCACCCGGATAACCCGGCCTGGCTGGACGAGCAGGACCCGCTGCGCGGCAATCCGGAATTCGCCTATTCCGACCACAAGCGCCTGGTGGAGGAGATGCTGGCGGACTACCGGCAACGTCACCCGGCGCTGCGGCAGTTGATCCTGCGCCCCGGCACCGTGCTCGGCGAGGGCACCCGCAATCAGATCACCGCGCTGTTCGAGCGCAAGCGGATCCTGGCCATCGCCGGCGCCGACTCACCGTTCGTGTTCATCTGGGACCGGGACGTGGTGGGCGCCATCGTGCGCGGCGTGGAGACCGGCGCCGAGGGCGTCTACAACCTGGCCGGCGACGGCGCGCTGGGCGTGCGCCAGGTGGCGGCGATTCTGGAGAAACCGGTGCTGGTACTGCCGGCCGGCCTGTTGCGCGCCGCCCTGGGGCTGGGGCACCGCCTGGGGCTGACCCCGCACACGCCGGACAAGCTGAATTTTCTCCGCTACCGGCCGGTGCTCAGCAACCGGCGTTTGAAAGAGGAATTCGGTTACCGGCCGGAAAAGACCTCCGAGCAGGTGTTCCGCCTGTTCGTCGACGCGGCGCGGGCCAGGGGGCAATTATGACCGCCCCGACCACGACGCTGATTACCGGCGCCGCGTCCGGCCTGGGCTGGTCCCTGGCCAGGACGGCGTTCGCGCATGGCCACTGTGTGATTCTGGTGGACCGGGACGCGGACGCACTGGCGGAGAAGCACGCCGAGCTGGCCGCCGAGGACGCCGACCGGGTGCGCCACTTCACCGTGGAGCTCACCGACGGCCCGGCCCGGGACCGCCTGATCGACGCGGTCGCCGCCGGCGGCCGGCTGGACGTGCTGATCAACAACGCCGGCATTACCCACCGCTCGCCGGCGGCGCGCACCGACATGAAAGTGTTCCGACAGGTCATGGCGGTGGACTGGGAGGCGCCGGTGGCGCTCACCCTGGGCTGTTTGCCGTTGCTGCGCGCCAGCGGCGGCTGCGTGGTCAATATCGGCTCCATGGCCGGCTGGATGCCGGTGCTGGGCCGCGCCGGCTACTGCAGCGCCAAGGCGGCGCTGACCCAGTTCTTCGAAGTGCTGCGCGGCGAGGTGGCGGACCAGGGCGTCCGCGTGCTGATGGTGTACCCCAGCTTTCTGGCCACGCCGATCGAAACCAACGCGCTCGGCTTCGACGGCAGGCCCGCCGCCCACGCCCGCTCGTCGGTGGGCAAGGTGCGCAGCGCCGACTGGATGGCCGAGCGCATCCTGCGGGCGCTGGCGCGCGGCGAAAAACGGCTGTTCCCGGACCGTTTCACGGTGTTCGCCAGCCTGTTGTGGCGGCTGGCGCCGAATACCTATCATCGCCTGATGCGCCGCCGCTTCGCCGTGGAACTGGAATCCTGAATGCTGGACCTGTTGCTGTCCCCGTGGGCGCTGCTGGGCCTGTTCGTGCTGCTGGCCTACACCACCGAGGCGATGACCGGCTTCGGCTCCATCGTTATCGCCCTGTCCCTGGGTGCGCTGGTGTTGCCGCTGGATACGCTGATGCCGGTGCTGGTGCCCTTGAATCTGCTGCTCAGCGGCTACCTGTCGATCCGCTACCGGCGGCTGGTGCACTGGCGCCTGCTGTTGCGCGGCATTCTGCCGTTAATGGCGGCGGGCACCCTGGCCGGCTACCTGGCGCGGCCCTGGCTGGGGCAGGCGCTGCTGCAAACCCTGTTCGGCGTGCTGATCGCGGCGTTCAGTGTCCGCGAGCTCTGGCGCCTGCGCCGCGGGCCCGCCCCGGCCCGGCCCCACGGCGCCGGCTGGGGCCGGGTGTGGATGCTGCTGGCCGGGGTCACCCATGGGCTCTATGCGTCCGGCGGGCCCCTGCTGGTGTACGCGCTGAGCGGCGTGACCTTGGACAAAAGCCGCTTCCGGGCCACCCTGATCATGGTGTGGTTCACGCTCAACGGCCTGCTGACCCTGGGCTATGCCGCCCAAGGTGCGTTGCTGCCGGTGTGGCCCCGGCTTGCCGCGCTGGCGCCGGTGGTGCTGGCGGGCATCGTGCTGGGCGAGATTCTGCATCATCGTGTCGATGAGCACCGCTTCCGTCAGGTGCTGTTCAGTGTGTTGTTGCTGGCCGGGCTGGCCTTGGTGTTCTAGGATTTAAGGCAGCAACAAGGAGGGCGCCATGTCCGCAGTGGAAATTCGACCGGTGAGCGGCATCGCCGTGGAACCGTGGCTGGACGAGCTCGCGGATCTGCGTATCCGCATCTTTCGCGATTACCCTTACCTTTATGACGGCTCGGTGGCGTACGAACGGGACTACCTGGACCGCTACGCCCGCTCCAAGCAGAGCGTGGTGGTGTTGGCCATGGAGTACAACCGTCTGATCGGCGCCGCCACCGGCCTGCCGCTGACCGACGCCGACCCGGAGTTCGTGGCGCCGTTCGAACGCCACGGCCCACCCCCCGAGCAGGTGTTCTACTTCGGCGAGTCGGTGTTGCTGCCCGAGTATCGGGGCGAGGGCGTGGGTCACCGGTTCTTCGATCTGCGCGAACTGTACGCCCAGGACTTCGGCTACCCGTTGACCGCCTTTTGCGCCGTGGTGCGCGACCCGGCGCATCCCCGGCGCCCGGCCGATTACCGCTCCCTGGAGCCGTTCTGGCGCGGGCGCGGCTACCGGCCCGAGCCGGCTCTCACCGCCCGTTTTCCCTGGAAGGATCTGGGCGACAGCGAGGAAACGGAGAAGACCATGCAGTTCTGGATGCGTGACGCCGACCAGGCGGAAAACGAAATGTAAAATGTGAACGTCTAGTACGTTCGCCTCATGAAGGAAACGTCAAGGCCGGTCTATAGTCGAATCCACTGGAGGGGGAAACTATGGATTGGTCCTACCTGAGAGGCCGTCTGCTGCGCGGCCTGCTTATTATCGTGCCGCTGGCGCTGCTGGCGGCGTTGATCGCCATGGCGGTGGCCGGGTAAGCCCCCGCCCGGGTTACCGTCGGCGTAAGAGCGCCACCGGATTGTTCGTCATCACCAGCTCCCAGCCCTGTTCCCGCGCCAGCCACTGGAAGGTGGCCGGTTGCCAGAAGCAGACATGGGTGGGGTCGCGCCGGTAATGCCAGCGCGGAAAGTGCCCGTCGTCGGTCAGGAAGCGGGTCATCACCCCCAGCCAGCCCCCGGGCTTCACCAGCGCCGCGAATCGCCGCCACTCCTGCTCCGGCCAGTGCAGGTGCTCAAGCACTTCGGTGCAGGTCACGAAATCGTACCGCTGCTCGAGTGGCGCCGGGTCCGGGAAGTAGATCGGATCGTAAACCCGCATCGGGTGGCCCCGCTCCTCCAGCATGCGGGCCAGGGCCGGGCCCGGACCGCAGCCGAAATCCAGGCCCCGGTCGCCGGCGTTCAGGCGCTCGCACAGCGGCGCCCCCAGCTGATCCAGGAAACGCCGGTACCCGGGGTCGTCCGGGTCGTTGCGATGCAGGTCGTACTGGGCTTTTTCGTCGGCGCGGTCCGGCAACTGGGTGACGCCGAGGAAGGTCAGGTGGCAGCGCGGGCAACGCAGATAGCGGCGCCCCTCCACGGTGGCGAAGAGCTCGGCGCCGGGTCGCCCGCACAGGCGGCAGTCGCTCATGGGGCGGTCAGCCACTCCCGCAGGCTGTCGTAGGTGCGCGGGTCCTCCAGCATCGCCATGTGGCCCATGCGATGGAACAGCCGCCGGCTGAGGTTTTCGGCGTCAGGGTAGAGCCGTTCGGCCAGGGCGCTGTCCACCCGCACCAGCCAGTCACCCAGCGGGTTTTCGGTGCCCTCGTCGCTGAGCGAGCCGGCCAGGAACAGTTGCTTCACGTGGGGGTCCAGCGGCACCTTGCCGCTGGGCCGGGCTTCATCCAGCGGCCGGTCCCGCCACTGCTTTTCCAGCACGTAACCGAAGCGCAGGTCACGGATGCCGTCGGAGCGCAGATTGCCCAATCGCATCAGGGGACGGGAGTAGGGGGTGACGCCCAGCAGCCGGTTGGCCTGGTTGCCGACCCGCTCGAGCACGGCGCCTTGGTGAGGCGCGCCGAGGCACGCCAGATGGCTGATGCGGTCGACCCAGGCGTCGCCCCGCTCGCGGCCCTGGTGCAGGGCGCTGCGCGACACCAGGCCACCCATGCTGTGGCCGATCAGGATGACGCGGGAGGGCAGGGCGATGCTCGCCAGCAAGTCCGCGAGTGCACGACCGTTCTCCGAAATATGCAGGCCGGTGTTGTAGCGCAGGGTGCGGGTCTGGGCGTCCAGTTTCGGGCCGGCCCAGTCGCTGAAGGCGCGGGCGGCGGGGTTATTCCAGCAACCCTCGTTCAGGCAAAGCCCGTGCACGAACAGGATCAGTGTGTCCCGTTCCAGCGACGGTGCCTGGGGCAGCATGGTCATCGGCAGCGCGTAGTCGCTGTCCTGGGTATGCAGCAACTGGCCGAACACGCCGTTAACCACGCTGCGCAGGTCCAGGTTGTCGCGCAGCTCCTGGTCCGGATCGGCGGCCAGATTGGCGAACCCGGCGAGATTACCGGCCTGGCGAAACCCGTAACGGATCAGGTCGTANACGATGGGCGCGGCGGTATAGCCTTCGCCCCGGATCTTGAACGGGTTGGCGATGGTGCCGTGCATATCCTGCACCACCTGTGTGACTTCTCCGCCCATTGTTGTTAGTAGCTGGGCGAGCCCGCCCAGTTGTTGGCTCAGTCTTTTCATCCCCGGCTCCTCATGCGCCTATCGATCATAGCAGGGTTGATGCGGCGCCCCAACGCCGCCCGGGGCCCCGACGAGCGGGCCTTTCGGAACGTAAAATAGAGGAAAATCAAGGGGGTGGCCTCTATCCACTGATGAAGCGGAACGATAGATTGCCCTTCAACGATCACGACACGTCGAGGAGTGACTATGCGTACGTTCAGTAAAGGTCTGTTAGTAGTGGTATTTGGTGGTCTGCTGGGTCTGGCCGGTTGCGACCAGCAGGGTCCGATGGAGAAAGCCGGCGAAAACGTCGATGAAGCCGTCGAGGATGTGACTGAAGATCAGGGCCCCATGGAAGAGGCCGGTGAAGAGATGGGCGAAGCTTGGGATGAAACCAAGGAAGCCGGTGGCCAGATGGGCGAAGCCATGGACGGTGACGAGAACCAGTAAGGTCCCGTCAACGACAAAAAACCGCCGGTCACCCCGGCGGTTTTTTTATGCCCGGACGCCGGCGACGGCGGGGTTAAAAGATACATTCGACTACATCCGTTCACCCAAACGGGACGCATTGTCTCTTTGGTGCTTTCCCCCCGCTGGCTAGAGTGATGACGTATTGGGTGGCTCTTTGTCACCCGTGATCAGGGGCGAACATTGCGGGCCGCCCGGCCCGTTAACCAGGAGTGATCCGATGGCTTCCGAGGGACAAAAGGCGGTGTCCGATTCGCCGCTGCGGCTCGCCATCGAGGCGCTTCACGGCCGCGCCCGGGCCCTTTCCGAGTACTACTCCGTTTACCGTTCCGGCGCCGGCCCCCGTGCCCGTGGACGCCGCCACCAGCGGGTCCGCGAACTGCGCCACGATATCGTCCGCCTGCAGGCCTGGGCCTGGTACCTGTCGGTGGCGGATCGCCGGCCCTGGTGGTGGCGTGTGCTCTATCGGCTCAGCGGCATGCTCGGCCGTGACCGTCGGGAACAGGCCGGCCGGCGGCGCCAACGTCGCGCCGGCATCCAGCGTCTGAGCAGCTTCAGTGTGGTGGACCGGGCCTATGTGGCGCAGATGGAGGATTTCCAGGGACGCCTGTTGACGCTGCAGCTGGCCCAGCAGAGCCGGCCGGACCCGCGCCGGGTGATGTGCCAGCAACGGCTGGAAGACGCCGTGCGCAGGCTGGCCGAGCACCGCCGCTGCCTGGCCGAAAACGCCGGTCGGGTGGCGGTGATCTGCTGGGCGCTGGCGCGGGTGCTGCGCGTGCGTGGCTGGCTCGGTCTGGATCGCGGCGAGCCCTGCGTGGTGGATTCATGAGCGCCTTGCCCGGCGACAGCGACACCCGTCTGCCGGTGGTGTTCACCCTGGCCGACCTGAAGCAGCAGGTGCCCGGCGACGAGCAGGCCGCCATGGCGCTGGCCCTGCGCTGGCTGGAGAGTGGCCAGGTGCGGCAGGTGGCGCCGCCGCGGCCGGTGTTCATCCGGCTGGCCAGCGGTGAGACGCCCTCCGAGGCGGACCTGTGCCTGGCCCTGCGGCGCGCCTTCCCCTCTCTGGTGGTGGTGGGCGGCTCCGCGCTCTGGCGCCAGGGCATCAGCCGCGAGCGGGACGCGGTGCTGGACTGCGCGGTCAGCGAACCGGTGGAGCGCTGCCCGCTGCCCGGCGTGCGCCTGCACCAACGGCCCCCCGGTTGGCTGGACCTGGTGTCCCGGGCAGGCGGGCTGCACGGGCATCTCCATGAGGTACCGCTGTTAAGCGCGGAAATGGCGGTGGCCGACGCCGCCCGCTTCACCGATGTCTGGGTGCCCGACCGGGACCACCTGGACTGGCGGACGCTCAGCGCGGAGCGGATCACCGCCGCCCAGGACGCGATGAACTCTTTGTGACACCCCTGCGATAAGACGATGGCGCATTGACCCTTTGCCGCCTCAAGAGTATAAATGCGAATCGTTATCAGGATCACTTTGAGTTCTCTATGTTGTTCCTTCTCGCCGCCGTGCTGCTGGCCGGCACCGCCTTGTTGTATCTCTCCGATCGCCAGCAGCGGGCGCTGGCCCAGCCGTTACCGGCCGCCGCCCGGCTTGCCGGGCTGATTCTGGTGGTGGGCGGCTTCGTCGGCTGGGGTTGGCGTCTGGGGCCGGGCGTGGGGCTGTTCACCGCCTGCTGGGTGTTCGCCCTGGGCGCCATCTCGCTGCCGATGCTGGTGGGGCACCTGGTCGACGGGTACCGGCGCCCCGGCGCTTCCGGAGAAAACGCATGAGAGCGCTTTTGGGAACCGTGCTCGGCTTGCCGCTGGCGGCCATGTTGTGCGGACTGCTGGCCGCCGTGGTGCCGGTGGATTGGCACGACTGGCTGGTATTGATGATGCTGCTCTGCCTGGTGTTCTGGGCCGCCTTGATCGTGCTCGCCGGGGTCGCGTCCAGCCATTGGCGCGCCGGCCTGACACTGCTGGTGGCCAACGGCCTCGCCTGGTTGTTACTGCAAACCACCACGCTTTACGGGGGTGCCTGATGCGCGTCGACACCATGAAACGGCAGATCGACCTGCATGCCTGGGTGGGCATTGTTTCCGGGCTGGCGCTGTTCGTGGCGTTCTTCGCCGGCGCCATCAATATGTTCCATCACGAGCTGCACCACTGGCAGGAGCCCTGGGCGGTTTCCGAGCCCAACGACGCCAATATGCAGGCGCTGCTGGATACCGTCATCGCCAGGAACCCGGAGGCCGGTAACTGGCTGTTCCTGATCCCCGGCGACGAGCCCGCCGCCATCTGGCAGGAAATGGTCGACGGCGAGGGGGTCTGGCACACCGAGCACGCCAGCGATTTCAACGATGCCGGAGAGCCCGTCGAGCGGCCCCATTCGGAGCTGGCCGGCTTTATTAACGAGTTGCATTTCCGGCTCGGTATCCCGGTGGTGGGGCTGTACCTGATGGGCGTGATTTCGGTGCTGTACGGCGCCGCGCTGATCGGTGGCCTGGTGATTCACTGGCCGAAGATGAAGAAGGAATTCTTCGCGCTCAAGCACCAGGGGAATCTGCGCCGCTATTGGAAGAACCTGCATAACCTGGTGGGCGTGATCAGTTTCCCGTTCCATCTCATCTTCGCGGTCACCGGCGCCGCCATGGGCTGTTTCGCGTTGCTCACCCTGACACTGGGCGCCCTGGTGTTCGGGCCGCAGTTCCAGGGTGCCGCCACCGAAGCGATGGAAGCCTGGCCGACCCCGGAAGCGAGCGGCAACGAAGCCGCCATGGCGCCGGTGGACCGTTACCTGGCCACCGCCCGCGAGCAGCTCCCGGAGCTGGAAGTGGGCTGGATTGAACTGCAGCAGTACGGCGATGAAAACGCCGTGGTGGATGTGGCCGGTTCCGTCCCGGGCGTGGTGGCCCACCACGCCCATGTGGTGATGCGCGCCGACAACGCCGAACTGCTGACGGTGTCCGCCCCCGGCGCGCGACCGTTCAACCATTTCCTGTTATCTCCGGTTTATTCGCTGCATTTCGGGGATTACGGCGGTCTGTTCGTGCGCCTGCTCTATTTCGTATTGGGGCTGCTGGGCTGCCTGCTGTTCGTCTCCGGCAACATCATGTGGAGCGAGCGGCGCACCGACCGCCAGGGCCCGAGCCGGGCGGCGGCCGTCATGTTGCGCCTCACCCTGGGGGTGACCTTCGGCGTGATGGCCGGTATCGCGGCGACCTTCATGGCCAATAAGCTGGCGATGCATTCGCCCTGGCCCGGCACCACGTTGGTGGCGGAAAAAATCGCCTTCGTCGCCACCCTGCTGGTGGCGGTGCTGAGCGCATTCCGCTTTCCGCCATTGACCACCGCGCGGGTATGGCTGCCGCTGTGTGCCGCGCTCTATGTGCTGGTGCCGGTGCTGCAGGGCGCGATCGAAGGCTTCGCCTCCTGGCTGGATCCGGACCGCCTGCTGGTCAACGGGTCGCTGCTGGCGATTGCCGCCAGCCTGTTCCTGGTCGACCGCCTGCGGGCGCGCCGCCTGCGCCAGGCCGGGCCGCATCCGCTCTGGGTCGGTGGTGTCCGGTCGCGCCACGCCGGATCCGCCGAGGCCGGCGTCGCCTGAGCGCCGGGTGACGTTCAGGCCGCCGGCCTGCTTATTTTTGTATGCTTCTTTGCCGGCCGTTAGGCGCCGGATTGGCGATTTTCGCCGCTCATTACCCGCTTTGTGTCCGTCTGTAGCGCTCTCTGACGCCGCCGTCATGGCCCGTTCATCCCGGCGATAAATACTTCCGGCCTGACTTGGTACGGGGGTTCCTTATGAGTGGGTTACGGGTTTCAGGGCAGTCGCGCCGGTTGTGGATGGCGCCGATGGTTGTTGTCACCGTGCTGCTGGCGGCCTGTGGCGGCGGTGGTGGCGGCTCGGACAGTGAGGCGATGCCGCCGGAACCGTCCAACCGGGCGCCGCGTGTCTCGCTGGAGGGCCCGGCCCGGCTCACCGCCGGCACCGAGGGCACCTTCCAGCTCACCGCCGAGGACGATGACGGCCGGATCGAGTCGGTAACCTGGAGCGTGGATGGGGCGCTGACCGTGGTCGAGGAGCAACCGCGTCGCCTGATGGTGCGGGCGCCGGCGGCCGCGGGTGCCGGCGTAGCCCGGGTGCGGGCGCGGGTCACCGATGACGACGGCGCCGTCAGCGACGCGGTGAGCACGGTGACCATCGACGCCGCCGCCGGTGATACGCCCCGCGTGGACGCGGGCCTGGACCAGCGCGTCGACGAAGGCGAGCCCGCGCAGCTCAACGGCGCCGCCACGGCCCCCGCGGGCCGCTCCCTGCGGCGCCTGAGCTGGCGGCAGGTGGACGGGCCGGAAGCGGTGGTCGACGGCGCCAGGGACCAGAACCGGCTGACCGTCGTGACGCCGCAGGTCGATGCCGACACCGCGCTGACCTTCGAGCTGGAAGCCGAGGACTCCAGTGGCGCGCTGGGGCGCGATACGGTCACCGTCACCGTGGTGGATACCTTCAATAACCCCCTGCCGACGGTGGATGCCGGCGACGACCGCACCGTCACCGCCGGTGAGCGGGTGATGCTGAACGGCGCCGCCAGTGACGACGGCGCCGTGGTCAGCGTGCTGTGGCGAGTGACGCCGGGCGGCCCCGCCCTGACCCTGGAGGGCGACGACCGGCTGCAGGTGGCGTTCATCGCGCCGCCGGTGGCCGAGGCCACCGACGTCGAGCTGTCGCTGGCCGCCGTGGACGATCAGGGCGGGCGTGCCAGTGACCGGGTCACCGTTACCATTCTGCCGGCGCCCGCCAACGCCGCCCCCCGTATCGATGACGCCTACGCCGACCCGGGCGTCGCCAGCGGCGGCGAAACCGCACGGCTACTGGCGCTGGCCTCGGACCCGGACAACCATCCGTTGCAATACCGCTGGACGCAACGGGATGACGGCGCGCCGGCGCTGGCGATCGACAACGCCGACACCGGCGACGCCGAGGTCACCCTGCCGTTGTTGGACGAGGCCACCGTGTTCGGTTTCGAGGTGACGGTGTCCGACGGCGACCGCGAGACCAGCCGCACGGTGACCCTGCAGGCGACGCCCCGGGCGGAGGCCTCGCCGGGTGTGTTCCAGTGCCTGCTCAGCCCGCTGCAGGCCGGCTGCCCGCTGGCGGTGCTGGGCGGGTTGCTGAACCCGGACGGGATCGGCGCCTGCCTGGACGATCCGCGCGATCCGGCCTGTCCGTTCTCGGCGCTGGCCAGCCTGGACGACGGCGTGGCGGGGTGCCTGCGCGATCCCGCCGGCGGCGGCTGCGAGGCGATTCTGGGCAAACTCACCGACCCGCTCTACGTGCTGGAAACCCTGCCCCAGGCGGCGCCCGCCGACCAGTGCACGCCGGCCTTCGACGCGCGCACCTTCGAGCATTACATCGGCGCCATTCACGAACACACCGGCTATTCGGACGGGGCCATCAGCTCGCGGCCGGCGGAGGTGTTCGAGCGCACGCGGGCGCTGGGCCTGGATTTCACCGCCGTCACCGACCACTCGGACAACACCCGCCTGCCGCTTTCGGTGAACGGCGATTGTTTTTCCGAGCGCTTCTTCGAATGTCTGATCGCCGATGACGACGCCCCTTTTGATTCGTTCCGCAAGTGGTCCGCCACCGAGGAACAGGCGCTTGCCGCCAGCGACGGCGGCTTCACCGCCATCCGGGGTTTTGAGTGGACCTCGGACCGCTTCGGGCACATCAATCTGTTGTTCGGCGACAACGTGATCAACGCCAAAACCGGCCCCGGCTACGCCGTGTCCATGGGCCTGTTCTGGCAATGGTTCAGTTATCCCGCCGCGTTCGGTGGCGGCGGCGACAGCCTGCTGGTGTTCAACCATCCGGGCCGCGAGGACGCGCTGGAACAGATCGTCGAACCGATCGGCGGCGATCCCGCCTACACCTTCAACGATTTCCGCTACGTGCCCGCCGCCGACCGCCGCGCGGTGGGGCTGGAGGTGTTCGGCAAAGGCTCGGAGTACGACTCCGGCGGCCCCGGCGGCAGCTGGCTGGCCTACGCGCTGGATAAAGGCTGGCATCTGGGCGCGGTGGGCTCTGAGGACCATCACGATGAGGAGTGGGGCGATCCGGATCTGCCGAAGACGGTATTGATCGCCCGGTCCCGCAACGCGGCGGACTTGAAGGAAGCGTTGTCGGCGCGCCGCTTCTACGCGGTGGCCCAGGGCTACAACGACCTGCGCATGACGGTGCGGGTGGACGACAAGCCCATGGGCAGCCGTCTGCGCCGCCCGGAAGGACAGCAACTGCCGCTGCGGGCGTCGCTGAGCCGCGCCGGCGCGGATTTCACCGGTCGCATGGAGCTGGTCACCAACGGCAACCGGGTGGTCGCCAGCGGCACCGGCGCGAGCTGGACCGCGACCCTCACCGTCGGCGACCAGGAGCGGTATTATTTCCTCCGCATTCTGGATCCGGACACGGGCCGCCCGGTGGCGTTCTCCAGCCCGGTGTGGGTGCTGCCCGGGGCGTCCCCGTTGCCGCTCTGCGAAGCCGACGGTGGCGGCGCCGGATCAATCCTGTAGCAGGCGGTCGAGACGGTCGAGGAAGAAGGGAATTTCCTGTTCCAACTTGAACAGGCGAGGGGAGAACAACCAGGTCTGGGTGATGCCCATCAGATAGGTGTAGCACAGCAATCCTAGCTCGTCGGCGCCGTGGCGATCACTGATGAGCTGCTGTTGCTGGGCCTGCGTGACCAGGTTGGTGAGTACCGAGACCACGTCCCGGGTGAGTTTGCGCTCCCGTTTGAGGGTGCGCTCCATGGTCGAGGTGAGCTCGGTTTTATTGAGCAGTATTTCAAACGACTGGCGGTGCCAGCGGTTATCCACCAACAGGCGCAGCCATTGTTCCGCGAATTCATGGATGGCGCTTAACGGATGTGCCAACCCACCGCGTGCCTGATTGATCAGGTCGGCCAGCGGTTGTTGTGAAAACGACAGCACCTCCTCGAACAACTCGTCCTTGTTATTGAAGTGCCAGTAAATCGGTCCGCGGCTGAAGCCCGCCTCGGTGGCGATCTTGGCCAGCGTGGTGTTGGTGTAGCCGTTGCTGCTGAACAGCTGCAGGGCCACTTCGACGATTTTGCGGCGGGTCTTTTCCGCGTCTTCTTTTGTTCGTCTCATCGGCAACGCGGCCGCCACGCGCAAGCGAAACGTGGCGGCCGACCTCCCTGTGCGGATTAATCTTACAGTTCGCCGTCGTCGGCCATCTGCATGTAGGTGGTGTCAAAGCGCAGCTTGATGTTGCCTTTGTCACCCAGCACCTTGCCACCCGGGAAGGCGATACCGATAAAGTCGGCACTGGGGGCGCCTTCGCCCAGCAGACCGTGTTTAAAGGAAAACTGGCGCACGTCGTCCATGGCCTGGAAGGCTTCGTCGCTGTTGGCGAAGGCCACGGCGGTATCCGGCTCCCAGAACATTTTCATGCCGGCCAGCTGGTCTTCGTAACCCTTCTGGTCGGTGCCGGAGGCCTGGCCGAGAAAGGCGCGGGCGTCCTCGCCTTTCTGAGTGTTGCTTCCCAGGATCGCCATCACTTCGTACCAGGCGCCGGTCAGTGCCTTACCCAGCTTGGGATTGTCCTTCAGGGTTTCGGTGTTGACCAGGGTCAGGTCCTTGATGTGGCCGGGGATCTGGCTGGAATCGAACACGATCTCGGCGCCGGGCGTGGCGGCGGCTTCGGTGAGCAGCGGGTTCCAGGTGACGATGTTGCGCACGTCATCGCTGCTGAACGCCGCCACGATGTCCGCGTCCGAGGTGTTGACGATGTTCACGTCCCGCTCGCTCAGGCCCTGTTCTTCCAGGGCCCGGGCCAGCAGGTAATGGGATACGGACAGCTCCACCAGGTTGATGGTTTCGCCTTTCAGCGACGCCACGCCGCCTTCCGGGTCCTTCATCACCAGGCCGTCGTTGCCGTTGGAGTAGTCGCCGATCAGCAGGGCGGTGGAATCGACGCCGCCGGCGGCGGGGATCGACAGGGCGTCCATGCTGGTCAGGGTCACCGCGTCGTACTGACCGGCGGTGAACTGATTGATGGATTCGATGTAATCGTTGATCTGGGTGATCTCCACATCGATGCCGTACTTGTCGGCCCACTTGTCCATGATTCCGGATTCATCGGCGTACTTCCAGGGCATCCAGCCGGCGTAGATGGTCCAGGCCAGCCTGAAGCTGTCGCGTTCCTCGGCCTGCGCCGTGGACGGCGCCAGGAAAGAGGCGGACATCACCCCGGCCAGCGCCAGCGCACCGGTCCAGTGAAGAGTGCGTTTGAGTAACTTCATGGTGTTCTCCTGTACGGTCGGATCAGAACATTTTCAGGTAGCGTTTCACTTCCCAGTCGGAAACCAGGTTGTGGTACTGCTCCCACTCGGAGCGTTTGAAGTCGATAAAGCTGTCGAACATCAGATCACCGAACACGTCACGGGAAAGCGGGTCCGCCTCGAAGGCGTCCACCGCTTCGCCCAGGGTGCGCGGCAGCATTTCGATGCCCATCGCCTTGATCTCGGCGAGGCTGTGGTCGTTCATGTTTTCCCGGTGCGGTTCACCCGGTTCCAGTTTTTCGCGAATGCCCTCCAGGCCGGCGGCCAGCATCATCGCCGCGCCCAGATAGGGGTTGCCGCTGATGTCCGGGGCGCGGCATTCCACGCGGCCGCCCTGGGAGGGAATGCGCAGCATGTTGGTGCGGTTGTTGTTGCCGTAGCAGCAGTACACCGGTGCCCAGGTGGAGCCCGACATGGCGCCGCGCTGCACCAGGCGCTTGTAGCTGTTCACGGTGGGCGCGATCACCGCGCAGATGGCGCGGGCGTGTTTCAGCACCCCGGCGATAAAGTGGTAGGCCAGCGGCGACACGCCGCACTGGTGCGGGTCGTCGCCGTTCGGCTCGAACAGATTCTTGCCGCTGTCGATGTCCGCCAGGGACATGTTGAAGTGGGCGCCGCTGCCGGTGCGGTCGGCGAACGGCTTGGCCATGAAGCTGGCGAAGGCGCCGTGCTTGCGGGCGATTTCGTTGGCCATCATGCGGAAGTACACCAGACGGTCCGCCATGTTTAGGGCGTCGGTGAACATGAAGTCGGTTTCGAACTGGCCGTTGGCGTCCTCGTGGTCGAAGGAATACACGTCCCAGCCCTGCTCGTTCATGGCGTCCACGATCTCGTCGATGATCGGCAGGTTGTCCATCAGCACGCTGGGGTCGTAGCAGGGCTTGTCGAGCACGTCGCGGTCGCTGATCGGCGCGAAGCCGCCGTCCTCGGTATCCTTGAACAGAAAGAACTCGGTCTCGATGCCCAGATTGAAGCTGAAGCCCAGCTCGGCGGCGGCCGCCAGCTGGCGCTTGAGGATATGCCGGGAACAGGCCTGGAACGGCTCGCCGTTCAGGTGCAGGTCGCTGGCGAACCAGGCGAGCTGACGGTTCCAGGTGCACTGGGTGGCGCTGGCCGCGTCGGGCATGGCCGCCACTTCGTCGTCGTTGATGTCCTGGGGCACACCGTCCAGGGCGGCGCCGGTGTACAGTTCCGAACCCTTCATCATGCGGTCCAGGTGGTTGAGCGGCACGAACTTGCCCTTAATGGCGCCGTGAATATCCACGTAGCTGGCCATGGCGTACTTCACGCCTTTTTCCGCCAGATCCTGGCGCAGGGATTCAACGGGTTGGTACGCATTCATCGGTTTCTCTCCTGTCGGTTCCGTCGCTGGGCGCTCAGGGTGCGCCTTGGCACGATTCCTTCATTCAATATACATGCCAGCCTGTATATATAATCCCGGATGCGTGGCCGTTCCGGTTCGCCCGATCCGGCCTGCGAGGAGAGAAACAGTGGTTCAGAAACAAGGGTTTAGCAGAGAGATTCGACTGGGCGATCTGCCGCTTAAAAAAGGCGGCGTGCTGCGCGATGCGGTGTTGACCGGCTACCAGATCGGTGACTTGAACGCGCGCCGGGACAACCTGGTGATCGTGCCTTGCTACTACGGTGGCACTTATGAGGGCAGCCTGCCCCTTGTTGGTGCGGGCGGCCCCCTGGCCGGCGGCGACTACTGCGTGGTGCTGTTCGATATGTTCGGCAACGGACGCGCCAGCTCGCCGAGCCGTTGCCACCCGTCACAGGCGGGGCACCGTTTTCCGCCGGTCACCCTGGACGACAATGTGGAGGCGCAGCGCCGGGCCTTGCAGGCCTGGTTCGGCGACGTGGACATCGCCCTGGCCACCGGCTGGTCCATGGGTGGCATGCAGTCCTATCTTTGGGCGGCGCGGCATCCGCACAGAGTGCGGCGCCTGTTGCCGGTGTGCGCCACCGCCCGCTGCTGGCCCCACAACCGGGTGTTTCTCGACGGCGTGCGCAGCGCCCTGACGGCGGACCCGGTGTACAACGGCGGTGATTATCAACGGGCGCCGGAGGCCGGGCTCAAGGCGTTTGCCCGGGTCTACGCCGGCTGGGCCTACAGCCAGGCGTTTTTTCGGCGCGGCCTGTACCGCAATCTGGGCTTCGCCGACATCGACGCGCTGCTGCGCTTCTGGGAGCAGGACCATCTGGCCCAGGACGCCAATGATCTGCTCGCCGTGATGCACGCCTGGGAGAGCGCCGACCCCGGCGACAGCGCTCTGGGCGCGATCAGCGCGCGCACCCTGGTCATGCCGTCGCGCACCGATCTGTACTTCACCGTCGAGGACGCCCGCCACGAGGCCGGGCTGATCGCCGGCGCTCGCGTTGAGGTGCTCGACTCTGACTACGGGCACGCCGCCGGCGCCCCCGGCCGCGAGCCGGTGGCCATGGCGCAGTGGTGGCGGGCCATGGCGGGCCTGCTCGCCGCGCCCTGAACTGCTAATATGACGCCATTAAAAGCGTGGAAGACGGAGTGATGACAGCCGACAGCGACACACGACATTCCAAGAGCAAAAGCCGCGCGCTTAAGGGGACCCGCCTCGAGCTGACGCTGGCGGCGGAGCGGGTGTTCGCGGTGAAGGGTTTGCAGGGCGCTACGTTGCGTGAGATCCGTGAGCAGGCAGGGCAAAGAAACGAGTCCGTCATTCACTACCATTTCGGGTCCCGAGAGGCGATTGTCGAGTCGGTGTTACAACTGCGCTCCGCTCCGGTGGACGCACGCCGCGCCGAGATGCTCGAGGAGGCACGGCAAGCCAGTGGCGGCATCCCGCTGAGCACCGAGCGGATCTCCCGTTGTTGTCTCATGCCGCTGGCCGAGTTGCTTTTCGACGGCTCTTCACCGCCGGGCCACTACATGCGTTTTTTGATCCAGCTACGCGGGGATCGCGCTGTCTGGCGTCAATTTCGAGGTCGTTACGGGTTGGGGTTGGAGGCGTGTCTGGCCGCCCTGCGCCACAGTAAGCCGTACATGCCCGCGTCCATCGTCGAGCAGCGGTTCGTGGGCGTCATGGATATGCATATTAACGGCCTGGCGGCGCTCGAGCAGATCCAGCACGCTCAAGGTTCCGCGTTCCGGTATGACGATGCGCGTGTACGCATTGAAGATTTAATCGCCACCGGAGCGGCGATCTTCGACGCTCCGTTGTCGCCGGCCGTCCTGGCGGCGCTGGAGGCAAGCAGCCGACTGCTTCGCGGGGAAGAAGGTACAGGTTAATGATCACGGCGCGGCAACTGCAGCATGAATGGGCCGACATGGACGCGTCGCGGGCCCTGCGCATACAGCGGGACACCGCGAACCAGGTCAGGCTGAGCGACGACCTGCCGCCGGTACGCACGGTGGCGGGCGTGGATGTGGGGTTCGAAAACCGGGACACCGCCAGGGCGGCGGTGGTGGTGCTGGATTACCGCACCCTGGAGCCGCTCGATTACGCGCTGGCGCGGCTTCCGGTGGCCTTTCCGTACGTGCCCGGGTTGCTCTCTTTTCGTGAGTGTCCGGTGATCCTGCATGCCCTGGAGCAGCTTCGCGTGGCGCCGGATGTGCTGCTGTGCGACGGCCACGGTATCGCCCACCCGCGCCGGCTGGGCATCGCCGCGCACCTTGGTGTGCTGACCGGGCTGCCCACGGTGGGGGTCGCCAAGAAGCGGCTCACCGGCCGCCACGGCGAGGTGCCGGAGGGGCGCGGCGAATGGACACCTTTGCTGGACCGCGCCGGCGACACCCTGGGTGCGGTCCTGCGCACCCGGGTCGGCACCCGGCCGCTGATCGTGTCCCCGGGGCACCGCACCGATCTGGCCACGGCGCTGGAACTGGTGATGGCCTGCACCACCCGCTATCGACTCCCCGAGACGACCCGCTGGGCGGACGGGCTGGCCTCCGACCGTGGCCAACGATGGCTCGCCCGCCTGGATGCGCTGCGCTAACCTGGATCGACAACATCGATAACAAAACAGGGAGAGCGTATATGGACCACTTCAGAAAATGCCGCTGGCTGTCGTTGACCGCGCTGCTGCTGGGCGCCGCCGCTTGCAGCACCACGCCACCGCCACCGCCGCAAGCGGAATACGGTGAACCGGCCCTCGTTGAGGGGCCGTTGCCCTATCTGGGCGTGCACGGTCTGGGCATCGATCCCCGGGGGCGGCTGCTGGCCGGCAGCGTGGTGGGGCAGTCCTTGTCCCTGGTGGACCGGGAGAGCGGCGCGGTCAGCCCGTTCGTGGGGCCGCCGGCGGGCATGGCCGATGATGTGGCGTTCGGGCCGGACGGCGAGGTCGCCTGGACCGCCTATCTGGTTGGCGAGCTGCGCATCCGTAACGCGGCCGGTGAGATTCGTACCGTGGCCAGCGGCCTGCCCGGCCTGAATTCGCTCGCCTATACCGAGGACGGTCGTCTGTTCGCCACCCAGGTGTTCATGGGCGACGCGCTTTACGAAATCGACCGCAGCGGTGAACAGCCGCCGCGCAAGATTATCGAAGGTATGGGCGGCCTCAATGGCTTCGAGTTCGGCCCCGACGGCCACCTGTACGGTCCGCTCTGGTTCAAGGGCGAGGTGGTGCGCGTCAATGTGGACAGCGGTGAGATGGAAACCGTCGCCGACGGCTTCCGGATACCGGCGGCGGTGAACTTCGACGGCCAGGGGCGCCTGTATGTGGTCGACAGCGCCACCGGCGAACTGCTGCGGGTGACGCCGGGCCGGGCCGAAAAAGTCCGGGTGGCCAGGCTCAAGCCGTCGCTGGACAACCTGGCCATCGATAAGAAGGCCGGGCTGCTTTATGTCTCCAACATGGCCGACAACAGCATCCAGGAAGTGGATCTGGCCGACGGTCGGGTCCGTGACCTGGTGCGTACCCGTCTGGCGGCGCCCTCCGGGCTGGCGATGGTCGGCGACCAGCTTCATATCGCCGACACCTTCGCCTACCGGGTGATGGACACCGGCAGCGGCGACATCCGCGAAGTGGGCCGCATGTGGGCGTCCCATCTGGAGTACCCGCTTAACGCCTGGGCGGACGAGCATGTGGTGGTGCTGTCCAGCTGGGCCACCGGCACGGTGCAGGTGTTCGACCGCGTCAGCGGCGAAATGACCCACGGCTTCCATGACTTCCAGGCGCCCCATGACGCCGTGCAGCTGGCCGATGGCAGCCTGCTGGTGGCTGAGCTGGCCACCGGCCGTCTGCTGCGTGTCAGCGGTGAGCAGGGCGAGCGGCGGGAAGCGGTGGTGGTGGCGCTGGCGGGGCCGGCGGGCATGGCGTTCAACGCGGACCGTTCAACCCTGTTCGTGACCACGGCGGGTGGTTCCGTGTGGGCGGTGAATCCGACGGACTGGTCCAAGCGGCGGGTCCGCGACGGCCTGGCGATGCCGGAAGGCATCAGCGTCAGCGCGGCCGGTAAGCTGCTGGTGATGGAAGTGGGCAAGCAGCGCCTGCTGGAGATTGATCCGCTGGACGGCGCCACCCGCACGCTGGCCGAGGGTCTGCCGGTGGGGCTGCCGGCGTTGGAGGGGCTGCCGCCCACCGGGGTGTTCAACGACGTGGTGGAAGCGGCCAACGGCGATCTGTTCTTCACCGCCGACCGCGACGCCGGGCTGTACCGCCTGCCCCGGCGCTGATCTTCTCGCTCCCGCCCGCTACTGGCCGGCGGGCAGCGTGATCCAATGACGGTCGTCCGGCGTCTGCCCGGACACCGTCTTCACCACCGCCAGATAGTCGCCGACAAACTCCACGATTTCCACCCGACCCACGCTTTGTCCGGGACGGAACGCCACCACCTGGCCGGAGGGCGCGCGCACCGCCTTGCCCGGTTCCCGCACGTCCAGCTGCTGGCCCTGATTCAGACCGTTAACCCGGCTGGCACTGATATACAGGCCGCCGTCCTCGCCCTGGAAGACGCGGCTGGACCAGGGAGCCATGGCCACGCGCCGGTTGATCTCATCCATGAGCGCGGCGGCACCGGCCTCACTGTTGGCGAAGCGGTCGATGCGGTAGTGGGCATTGAGGCTGGTGTCGTGCAGCTCGGCGCTGAGTCCGTCACCGTCCTGTGCCGGCGATACTTCCACCAGCATGCGAACGCCGGGGTAAGCCGCCAGGCTGGCCAGGCACGCCTCCGCGGCGGTGTCCTGCCGGCAGGGCTCGGCGCTGTCCAGGGTCTCGGCGACCAGGCCGCCGGGCAGCGGGCGCAGCCCCTGTTCGGAGGCGTCGCTGTAGAGCGTGCTGATCAGCGCTTCGCCGTCGCTGATGGCGGGCGAGAGCACCAGGCCGATATTGGCCAGCGGCGCTTCGCCGTCGGTGGTGTCGGGGCGCTCCGATTTTCCGGCGCTGGCATTGTTGGCCCAGCGCTCCCAGAACGGGGTTTGCCAGTTGGGTTTGTCGTTATCGAACGCGGCCTCCGAGTCCACCAGGGCGGTAGTGTCTTCGGTGGTCATGCCCTGGGTGGCACAGCCGGTCAGGGTGCCGACGGCCAGCGGGCCGGCGATCAGCGCGGCGATCAGCGCGCGCCGGGGAATGATTTGAGTCATGGCGGTGGTTCCGGATACGTAACAATGAAGAAAGAGTGTGCGCAACCCTCGGTGGGCTTGTCCAGCGCCGTTTCAGGCTTTTAAAAACGACGAAACCGGGGCAGCTTGCACTGTCCCGGTTCCGAAGTGGTACACACTAAGTGGTACTAAGTGGACCTGTTGCTTAGAAGCTCACCGCCAGGTTCAGGCTGGCCGCTTGTACGTCGTCATCAGCGATGCTGCCACCGCCCGCGATCGGGCCGAGCAGGGAGTTGCTGCTCAGGGTGACGGCTTCGTTTTCTTCGAGAACGCCGTAGGTGAACCAGGTGCGCAGTGATTTGTTCACCTGGTAGCTCAGCTCCAGATCGTAGAACATGCTGGAATCGTCAGCGCCGCCACCCGGAATGAGGGGGTTATCCACATCCAGTTGGCCCACGGCGCCTGTCACCGAGAATTTCGGAGTCAGGTTGAAGGTTGCCTTGCCAGCGATGAGCTGCTGATCCAGGTCTTCGACGCCGAACGTCTGGCCCATGTTGTACACGCTGGTAGCGCTCGCGGTGGATTCCGGGTTGCTGTTGATNAGGCTGGAGTAGGTATCGAAGCCGCTGGAGATCAGGCCGCCGTCTTGAGCGCCGGCGAACTGCACGCCCCAGTCCACGATGCCCGCGCTACCTTCCAACCGCACGAACTGAGACAGGGATTCGTCGGTGAAGAACTGCCCGTTGCTGGGATCGGCGGTTTGCAGTTCACCGTCCATGAACAGGTTAAAGCCCACGGTCAGCTCGGCCAGCTCACCGATACCGCCGCCTACGTAACCGGAAACGGCGTTGTTGGCCTGCAGGGCATATTCATTACCGTCGGTAACGCCGGAGTCGTTCTTGCCGTAATGGAGAAGCAGCAGGCTGGCGTCGATACCGCCGAACTTGCTTACCGCGGCCAGACCGTACTGGTCGCCGNTGTCGGAGTTATCGAAGCCGGTGGTGTCCTGGCGACGGTCATAGATGGCGATAACCTGGAACTCTTTGCTGAAGGGCTGAATCATCAACAGGCGATCGCGGCGGTCGTCACAGACNAGGAAGCAGCTGTTATAGCTGGTTGCCTGCCGACCTACGCGCAAGACCGTGTGGCCCATGGGAATCTGCAGATAGCCCAAATCCAGACGGACGTTGTCGCCGTTGTTGCCCGGGTTGAAAGCCTGTGGGCTGGTGGTGTCGTAGGTGCGGCCATCACCGGACCAGCGGTCACCGGCCAGTTCCAGGCTGGTGTGGACGGAAATGCCGGTGTCTTCATCGAGGAAGTCGGACTTGACCCGGATCAGGTGGGCCATGCCGTTGTCGGCATCGGATGCGTCGGAGCCGGCGCCCGGATCCAGAGCGTCGGATTGTACGTAAAAACCGGTGGCGCGGTATTCAACGCCGAAGTCGGTTTTCAGTGCCTGGGCAGCGGGGGACAGCGCGGTGGCGGCGCCGAATACGGAGGCCAGGCCGATTGCTTTGGTCAGTGAAGAGATGCGGAGTTTGCGGTCGGCACTGCTGTTCAGCGCCCCCTGAGCTTTATTGGTCCACTTAAGTGCCATTGTTTTTGTCCTGTTTTCTTCGAAGTTTATTGGTATTTGAGGGTTTATCCGGTTATCCAGCGCCGGCCTCGAAACCCTCTTATATGCCCTTCCCAGGGCATCGTCTCCCGAGCGGACACCTTTACGAAGAAAGAGTCCACTAGACTTTCGGCGAATACCTGAAAAATCAGCTGTTCACCCGGTTGTCACGAACTATCTTAGAACCCCTCTTGTCACAGACGCAATACTGTAAAACGCCAAAATACCTTTCGGTATGTGGTTTATTTTCAGCGCCCCGGGATAAATCCGCGCGCCAATGTGAACACTGGTAAATTAACGGATCCGGCGCTCTCGCTTTTTAATGTAAACAAAAATACCGGTCGGTATGTACGGGCTGTTCGGGGCGCCTGAATCTTTAATAGTAGCGGCATCCGTGTTTTCGAAAAATGGAACAGGTCACAGGCCGCCGTTTCATTTTTCAGGAAAGGAACAAGTGTTCACTAATATCGGAGGGGGTTGGTCGGGGGCGGCCACACTTTCCCTGGCAAGTCGAAAGTGTTGCAAGATATGTCCCTGAACGCCGCCCCGGCCCGGTTACCGGCTTACTCGAAAGGCGGCTCACCCTGCCAGTCGAAGAAATCGGGGAGGTCCTCGGACACCTTGTCGGGGAAGACGGCGGCTCTCTTCTGCAGGAACGACTCCACGCCTTCGCGTACATCGGCCGAGCCGCCCCGTGACTTCATCGCCCGGCTGTCGAGCTTGTGCGCTTCCATGGGGTGTTCGGCGCCGGCCATGCGCCAGATCATCTGGCGGATCATGGCCACCGATACCGGCGCGGTCTGGTCGGCGAACTCTTTCGCCAAGGCCACCGCCGCCGGATACAGCGCCTCCGGCGCGTGCACCGAGCGCACCAGTCCGCGCTCCTTGGCTTCCGCCGCGCTGAATACGCGCCCCGAGAAACACCACTCCAGCGCCGAGGAGATGCCCACAACCCGGCTCAGGAACCAGGACGACGCCGCCTCATTGACGATGCCGCGGCGTGAGAACACAAAACCGAACTTGGCGTTCTCGGAGGCCATGCGCACGTCCATGGGCAACTGCATGGTGACGCCGACGCCCACGGCGGCGCCGTTGATCGCGCCGATCACCGGCTTGAGGCTGCGGTGGATACGCAGGGCCACCTGGCCGCCGCCGTCGCGGTGGGCGTCGTCCGGGTTGGCGCCTTCGCCGCCGCGCTTCTTATAGTCGAAGGTGTCGCCGCCGGAGGACAGGTCGGCGCCGGCGCAGAAGGCGCGGCCGTTGCCGGTGACGATCACCGCGCGCACCGCGTCGTCGGCGTCGGTGTAATCGAAGGCGGCGAGCAGCTCGTCCTTCATTTCCCGGGTGAAGGCGTTCATGCGATCCGGGCGGTTCAGATAGATGGTGGCGATGCCGTCATCGACGGTGATCTCCAGGGTATTAAAGGCAGGTGTTTCCATGGTCTCTCCCGATGTTATTGAGTATCTGATTATTCATGGTGGCTGATGCGGGGGCTTGCCGGGGGGCGATCAGCGGCCGGCCTCGCCCACGGTGATGATCTTCAGGGTGTTGGTGCCGCCGCCCACCCGCACCGCGTCGCCCTTGGTGAGAATCAAGCGATCGCCGTTCTCCACCAGCCCCAACCGCTGAAGCTGGTCGGCCGCTTCCCGGTTGACCTGGCCGGGGTCGCTGGCCATTTCGAAGTGCTGCGGCTCCACGCCCCGGTAGATCGCCACGCGGCGGCGGGTGCGCGGGTCCGGCGTAAAGGCGAAGATCGGCATGCCGGAGCGCACCCGCGACATCAGCCGTGGTGTGGTGCCGGTTTCGGTCATGGCGATGATCGCCTTTACGCCGCTCAGGTGGTTCGCCACATGCATGGCGGCGCGGGCGATGGCCTCGTCGTTGTGGCTCATGCCCTGCTCGGGCCGGTCCTCGCTGGGCCGACTCTGATAGGTGCGCTCGGCGCCGCGGATAATGCGGTCCATGGCCTGCACCGTGGCCACCGGGTAGTCGCCGACCGCGGTTTCCGCCGACAGCATTACCGCGTCGGTGCCGTCGAGCACCGCGTTGGCCACGTCGGACACTTCCGCGCGGGTGGGCTGGGGGCTGTGGATCATGGATTCCATCATCTGCGTGGCGGTGATCACGAACCGGTCCAGGGCCCGGGCGCGACGGATGATGTGCTTCTGTACGCCCACCAACTCGGCGTCGCCGATTTCCACCGCCAGGTCGCCGCGCGCCACCATGACGCCGTCGGCGGCGAGAATGATGTCGTCCAGCACCGCCGGGTCGGCCACCGCTTCGGCCCGTTCGATCTTGGCGACCATGTCGCCGTGACCGCCGGCGGCGCGATACAGGGCGCGGGCCTGATGGATGTCGTCGGCATGGCGGGGGAACGACAGCGCCAGAAAGTCCACTTCCAGCGAGGCCGCCAGTTTGATGTCCTCGCGGTCCTTGTCGGTGAGCGCCTGGGCGTTGAGTCCGCCGCCCTGGCGGTTGATGCCTTTGTTATTGGAGAGCTCGCCGCCCACCAGCACCCGGCAGTGGACCCGGCTGCCGGTGACGTCCTCGACGCTCAACGCCAGCAGGCCGTCGTTCAGCAGCAGGGTATCACCGGGGCGGCAGTCCTCGGCGAGCCCGGCATAGTCGGTGCCCACCTGGCCGCTGTCGCCGGCCTCCTTGTCCAGCGCGGTGTCGATCACGAAAGGCTGGCCGGGCTCCAGCATCACCGGGCCGTTGCGGAACCGGGCGATACGGATTTTCGGACCCTGCAGATCGGCCAGAATCGCCACGTTGCGGGCCCGCGCATCGGCCTGTTCGCGGATGCGGGCGGCGACGGCGCGGTGGTCGTCGGCGCTGCCGTGGGAGAAATTAAGACGGAAGACGTTGACGCCGGCGTCGATCAACTGGGCAAGGAGATCGGCGTCGGAAGAGGCCGGGCCGAGGGTGGCGACGATTTTGGTGCGTCGGAACATGGGGCTGCCCTTTCAGGAATGAATTCGGGGCCTCATTGTTGCAGATATTCAGGGGCAGGTGAGGGGGTGAGTGTTTAGGGATGTGTCCGGTCGCGGCCGGCGTCGGCTGTTTTCACCGCCGTGCGTGAGAACAGGCCGACGATCGGCGTCCCGTGCGCGCGCAGGGTCGGTTCGATATCGCGATGCAGAGCATGGTATTTGTAGAAGGGCACGCGCGGGAACAGGTGATGAATGGAGTGCAGATTCTGCCCCAGCCAGAACCACTCCACCGGCTTCATCCAAGTGGGCATGATCAAACTGTTGGTGTTTCGGTAGCGCTCGGTATTGTCGTAAGGGTGATGCGGGCGGTAGGCAAACCAGTAAGCGGTGAACAGGCCGCCGGTGAAATACCCGAGCATAACCACGTAAACGGCGCCCGGCTGATCGACCAGAGTCAGATACGCCACGCGCCATCCGATGGAGAGCGCCAGTTCCATGCCATAGATGGCGCGCTCCTTTACGGAGGCCGACGCCCACCCGTGTTTGGCAAAGAAACTGTTCTGAACCCAGAGGAACCGGAGCCCGGTGGTGATCACGCCGATCGGCCCCCTGCGCATGCCGCTGACGACGAAGTCCGGGTCCTTGTCGGGCTGGTTGGTATAGCGATGGTGGGTAAAGTGCTCGATGCGGTGGGAGGCATAGGGGATCGCGATAATGGGCGCGACCAGGTATCCGCAGAGATCGTTGAGCCACTTCAGATTATCGTTCCGGCCGTGGATGTTGCCATGCGCGGCCTCGTGAAGGGGGGTATAGGACATATAGGTGAGGACCGAGCACGCGAGAAACGCCAGCCAGGGCGACAGCAAGCCGNCGGCGAACAGCGCCATGCAGCCGATAAACGCGCTCACCACGACCCCGGTGAACGCAATTGTCGGCCACGCCGTTTTACCCATATAGTGCTTAGCGCTGGCGATGGCCTGTTTGTTCAGTACGTGTTTGTCCATTTTCAGCTATTGTCCCGTGTCGCCATCATCGGAAACTACGGTGTTCGAACAACGAGCTGAATAGCCGGAGCGGCCATTAGGGGTGAATAAGTGGCCACTATTTTTCTTTCCTGACAAGCCCGCATTCTATGATGTGCAACGATGAACAGCGCCACCCGGTCGCGGTGAGCCAGGTCATGATCCATTTTTCACAGCAGCATGGGGTCGACAGGGCGACCTGTCTGCTGGGCACCGGGATATCGGAACGGGCGCTTGCCGGTGGCGAAGGGTACGTGACCCGCGCGCAGGAGATGCGGCTGATCGAGAACATCATGCGGGCGCTTCCCGGCGGGTCCGGCTTCGGGTTCGAGCTCGGCTTGCAATACAGTCTGGCCACCTTCGGGGTCTGGGGGTTCGCGCTTAGAACCAGTCAAACACTCCGTGATGCGGTGCGAATCGGGGTGCGCTATTTGCCGCTCAGTACCGCCTATTGCCGCATCGCGTTGATCGATGAGGGCGATGAGTTCGGGATAAGCCTGGATCCCGGCGAAATCCCGCCGCACCTTCGGCAGTTTCTTCTTGAGCGCGACATGGCGACCAGTATCAACCTGATCAAGGAGCTGTCGCTGTCCGGTATCGGTGTCAAAAGCGTCATGTTCATGGGCAAGCCCCGCGTGGACGCGGATTATGTGGAGGCGGTCTGCGGTGTACGGCCGGTTATCAACGGTACCAGAAACAGTATTACGGTGAGCCGTGCCGACGCGGCATTGCCATTTGCAGGCTACGATCAGAATCTTGTCCGGTTGCTTGAAGAGCAGTGCCGGCTTCGCATGCGCAGAATGCAGGTCGTGGGGCTGGAAGGCAGGGTGCGCCAGAAACTGTTGGGCGAGATGGGGCTCGGCACGACCTTGGACAGCATGGCCGCCGCGCTGGCGCTGTCGCCGAGAAGCTTGCGTCGGAAACTGGAGCAGGAGGGCGTCAGTTATCGGGAGATCGTCGAAGAGGAGCGCAAGCAGCTCGCCATTCAGCTGCTGGAAAATACCGAGATGAAAATCGATGAGCTGGCCGCCCACCTGGGGTACACCGATGCCGGCGGGTTCGTCCGTGCCTTTCGCCGCTGGTTGAACTGCTCCCCCAGAGACTACCGCGAAGCCGCGACTCGTCAGGCCAGGTAGGTCCGGCCCGGCCGTTCAGCGGTTCACGCGGGTGCGTGAACCGCCGGGAATTGGCACGCCCGAGAGGATTCGAACCTCTGACCTTTGCCTCCGGAGGGCAACGCTCTATCCAGCTGAGCTACGGGCGCAAAACTTGTTGGTGGCCGTCGTGCGTTTTCCGGTGCGTGACGGCCTGACGGCGCGCTGCGCCGTTAACGCTCCCCGGCTTTGCCGGGTCCGGCTCCTTGCCCTGCATGGCAAGGAGCGCTCCGCCGGGCGAAAGCGGTGCTTTCGCTGATCCGGCTGCGCCCAGCTGAGCTACGGGCGCAAAACTCTCTCCGGTACCGCCTTCAACAGGCAGGTGCCGATTCAGGAGGCGCATGATAGCCGTTTGGGTGGGCGGCGTCCATGCTCGGTGCGGCCTTCGGGCCGTTGGGCCTGGCCCGGTCAGCTGCGTATAATGCCGCCGCCGCTTCGTTCCGGTCGGGCGGTTGACGGGTCTGTCTCTTACGGGTTTCCGGCGGATCCGTTCGCGACACGAGCCCGTTTTTCCCGGAGATCGAGAAATGAATCCATACTGGTGGGTGCTGTTGGCGGCGGTGGTGGTGGAAATCGCCTGGGCGATGAGCCTGAAATGGATACAGCTGCAGCCGGGGTGGGCCTCGATCGGTACTTCGGTGGTGCTCACGGTACTCAATATGCTGGCGTTGTCGTTCGCCATGCGCGGCATCCCGGTGGGCACCGCCTACGCGGTGTGGACCGGCCTCGGGGCGGTGGGCATTACCTTGCTGGGCGTGGTGTTTTTCCAGGATCCGCTGGGCGCGGCGCGGCTGGGATTCCTGGCGCTGATCATCGTGGGGGTGGTGGGGTTGAAGCTGTCCACGCAGGGCGGCTGACGACCCCGCGTCGCCGGCCATTTTACAATCTTTTCCCGCGATCCGATCATGGATTGGGTACGCTTCAGCGGTATTGGATGGAGTAGAAACGGTGCGCATTGCTTATTTAGAAGACGATCACGCCCAGGCCGAGCTGGTCACCCACTGGCTACGCGAGGCGGGGCACACCTGCATGCATCTCTCCAGCGGACGGGAGTTCATGAGCCTGCTGCGCAGAGACACCTTCGATTTACTGGTGCTTGACTGGGAAGTTCCCGACATGAGCGGCTACGCGGTGCTTGGGGAAGTGCGGGCCAGCGGTAATAAAACGCCGGTGCTGTTCGCCACGCAGCGCGATGATGAGTCGTCGATTGTTGGCGCACTCAGTCAGGGTGCCGATGACTATATGGTTAAGCCTGTGAAACAAGCGGAATTGCTGGCCCGCCTCAACGCGCTCGGGCGCCGGGCGGGTGTCGCCGACATGGATGATCAAGGGATGATGACCGTGGGACCCTGGACGATCGATCGCGGTCGCCGCCAGATTACCCTGGACGATGAGCCCGTCAAGCTCACCGATAAGGACTACGAGCTCGCTTGCTATCTGTTCCAGAACGTCGGGAAACTGATGTCCCGCGCGCACTTGCTGGAGAAGGTCTGGGGGATCATGACCCCGATCGAATCCCGCNCCGTGGACGTGCACATCAGCCGCATCCGCCGTAGTTTGCAGATCCGGCCTGAACGGGGCTACCGCATCAAGACGGTCTACCAGCACGGTTATCGCCTGGAGCCGATTGACGACTGATCGCCGGCGGACCGCCGCGATTACCCGTTCGGACGCCTCGCCGTCGTTCCCCCTTACCGCCGACTTTCCCGTGATTCGCCGCGGCGGCGCCANGCGCCTGGCGCCGCGCGCCCCCGGGTGGAAACGCGCTTTTCGCAAAAACCCGGTTCCGGCTGTAAACGCCCGGTGGTACCGTTACGCTACGTCGGACCGGCCACGGTGGTCCTGGGCNCCGTGGCGGCCGAACTACTACTGACGTTATAGGATTTCATGGCGAAACTCGGCTCCGAGCAACGACGCTATCTGGTGGAACACCTGTCCGTGCTTCTGGTGGTCGCCGGGCTTTGCGTATTGCTCTCTATCAGCGGCGGCTTGTCGTTTTTCAACCGCTACGTCTACGACAACCTCATGCAATGGCTGCCCATGGAGCCGTCCGGTGACGTGCTGATCGTCGGCATCGATGAGTACAGCCTTCGCGAGGTGGGTCGCTGGCCGTGGGACCGGCGCATTCACGCGCAGATCATCAACCAGCTGGAAGAGCAGGGCGCCCGGGCCGTGCTGATGGACCTGATTCTGTCGGAACCGGATCGCAGCCGGCCCCAGTCCGACCAGGCGCTGGCGGAGGCGATCCGCGCCGCCGGCCATGTCTATTTGCCGGTGCATGTGGAGCAGCTGCGCTCCGGCGGTCAATTGATCGAGGTGCTGCCCCACTCGGACTTCGCCCGCGCCGCCAAGGGGCTCGGCCACGTGGACCTGGAACTGGACGGCGACGGCGTGGCCCGTTCCGTGTTCATGCGCTCGGGTATCGGCCAGCCCTGGTGGCCGCACATCACCCAGGCTCTGCTGGAAGGCGAGGGCCTGATCTCCACGGACCTCTATCCGGCGGGCGACGAAGGCGCTTTCGCCGGTCTCGCCAATGTGCGGAAGTACCCCCGGTATATTCCGTTCGCCGGCGGCGCCGGCACCTACCCTCAGGTATCGGCGGTGGACCTGCTCGAAGGCCGGGTGCCCGACCAGCTGGTGAAGGACCAGTTCGTCTTCATCGGCGCCACCGCCGCCGGGCTCGGCGATATGCTGCCGACCCCCATGGCCGGTCAGGGCGAGTTGATGGCCGGCGTGGAGATCAATGCCAACATTTTCGACGCGTTGCGCCGCCATCAGTTAATTGAGCGGCTGGACACCCTGCCGACCCTGTTCATCAGCCTGTTGCTGGCGCTGCTGGCGCCGCTTTTGCTGCCCTTCGTGTTGCCGCGTTGGAGCATCCCCCTGGTGCTCGCCTCCCTGGCTCTGACCGTGGCGGTCTGCTACGGCCTGCTGGCGCTGTTTGATCTCTGGTTTGCGCCGGCGGCGGCGCTGCTTTCCGCCATCGTCGCCTATCCGCTGTGGACCTGGCGGCGCCTGGAATACTCCATGGCCTACATGCGCAACGCCCTGGCGCGGCTGGCCGAGTACAGCGATCTCAACCGCCGCTTGACCGAGCCGGCACCGATGTCGCGCATGCTGAGGATGCTCGACCAGGTGCTGCCGGTGCGCGCTTGGCGCCTGCAGGCCCAGGGCGGCGCCCCGGTATCCGGCGGCGAGGCGCTGGCGCCGGTGGACTGGCGCGGCCAGTTGGCGCGCCGCTATCCGTTCCGCCACGAGGGCAAGCGCTACGAACTGTGGGTGGCCTGGCGCCAGGGGCTCGACGCGGACACCTACGATTACTGGATTCGCGCCATGCTGGCCCGCACCGAGGCGCGCCGCCCCAGCGGCGGGCCCCGTTACGAGGTCATCGAGAAGCACATTGAACGGCTGCGCTCCGAGGAGCAGCGTCAGCAGGCGCTGACCCGCTTTTTCCAGGTCGGCCTGGCGCAGATGAGCGAGGGCGTGCTGATCTGCGACGCCTGCGGGGGCGTGGTCTTCATCAACCCCCAGGCGGCCTACCTGCTCAGCCTGGAAGGCGTCGGCCAGGACACTCTGGGGCTGGCGGATATCGGCCGCGAGCTGGAATTCCACGGCGACCGCGACTGGATGGGGCTGCTCCAGGAGGTGCTCGCCGACGGTCGCGTGCAGAAAGAGTGCCGCAACCGGCGGGGCATGGATCTGTACCTGGACATGATTCTGGTGCACGCCGGTGATCAGCCCGGGCGCATGCTGATCGTCAGTCTCAAGGACATTTCCGACGTCAAACAGGCCATGCGCACCCGCACCGAAATGCTCGACTTCCTGTCCCACGACCTGCGCTCGCCGATGGTCTCGGTGCTGGCGCTGATCGGCAAGATGCGCCACGGCGAGGACGGCGAACGGCTGCGGGACTTCCTCGATAACGTGGAGCACTACGCCCAGCGCAACCTGAACATTGCCGAGCAGTTCCTGCAGTTGGCGCGGGTCGAGGCGGAAGAATCCGTGGAGATGGTGGAGCAGGACATGCTCGACGTGGTCGAGTCCGCCATCGACCAGGTGCAGATCCAGGCCCAGAGCCGGGGCATTACCCTGCGGTTCGACTACGATCAGGAGCAGGATGTCTGGGTGCGCGGCAACAACGAGCTCCTCGAGCGCCTGGTGGTCAACCTGCTCACCAACGCGGTGAAGTACAGCCACGAAAACGGCAGTGTGCTGGTGCGTCTCTATGCCGAAGGCGGCCAGGTGTGCTGTGACGTGCGCGACCACGGCGTGGGGATTCCGGAAGCGTTCCAGGACAAGCTGTTCGAGCGCTTCAGCCGCGCCAGCACCAGCGGTGGGGCGCGCACCCGCGGCGCCGGGCTGGGCCTGCGGTTCGTCAAGGTGGTGACCGAACGCCACGGCGGCACCATCCATGTGGAGAGCGTTCCGGACGAAGGCAGCTGCTTCCGTCTGGCGCTGCCGCGCATCGATGTGGGCGGCCTCTAGCCCGGCTCACGGGGCGCTTTTCACGGTGCCATGAGCCGCCTGCGCTAAGCTGATTCCGCGATAGGCGTCGATGGCGCCTTTTTCCCGGTGTTTTCTGCGGGTATAATTCCGCCGCCCCCGGGGCAAGTCATAGCTATCAGAGGTGTCATAGTGAATAAAATGCTGACCGCCAGCCTGGTCCTTCTCGCCACCGTTTTCGCCGGCAACGCCGCGCTGGCGGCCGAGAAGTCTTCTTACCCCCTGGGTGAGCGCTCTATTCTCAGCGACCGCGCCACCGCCGAGCGATTGAAGCCGGTGGGCAGCGTCTGCGTGGAAGGCGAGGACTGCGGCAGCCAGATGGCCGATGCCGGCGCCGCCTCCGGTGAGCCGCGCGACGGCGCCACCGTCTACAGCAGCGGCTGTGCCGCCTGCCACGACTCCGGTGCCGCCGGCGCGCCCAAGACCGGTGACGCCGGTGCCTGGGCTTCGCGCATCGACAAAGGCATGGACACCCTGGTCAAGCACGCCTACGAAGGCTTCAACGCCATGCCGGCCAAGGGCATGTGCAGCGATTGCTCCGAAGAGGAAATCGCCGCGGCCGTTGAGTACATCGTGGACAAGAGCCAGTAATGCGCCGGTTCGGGCCCGCTGTCCTCGGCGGGTTGCTGGTCTCGTTGTCGCTCGCCGGCTGCGGTGACGCGGACGGTCCGGGAGCCGTCGCTCCGGGCGCCGGTGCGTCGGGCGCCGGTGCGCCGCAAGCCGCTGCGTCCGGCAACGACACCGGCGGCGAAACCGCCTCCCGTGAGCCCGCCGAAATCTACGCCCAGTACTGCGTGAACTGCCACGGCACCGGCATGGCCGGCGCGCCCATGGTGGGTCCGGAACACCGACTGATCTGGTCCGAAGAGATCGAGGAAGAAGGCTTCCCGACACTGGTGAAGATCGCCATCGAAGGCGAGAACGGCATGCCGCCGCGCGGCACCTGCTTCGACTGCAGCGATGAAGAGATCGAAGCCACGGTGCTGTACATGCTCAAGGAGAGCGGCGCCAAGTAATTCCGGCGCCTAATCCAGCAGGGCCTTGAGGTTGGCGATGCTGGCCTCGGCCACCTGATCTTCCTTCTCCTCGTCCTTCTTGAACCCCTCACCGATATACTGAAGGTCATCCAGCGGCAGCTCTTCGAGGAAGCGGCTCGCCAGGGTGTCCACCTTTTCGCCGTACTGTTTGCGCGTCAGCGCCTGGGTGATCGCCAGGCTCTCGCGGGCGCGGGTGATGCCCACGTACATCAGGCGGCGCTCCTCGACGATGTTGTCCTCCTCGATGCTGGTGCGGTGCGGCAGCAGCTCTTCCTCCACGCCCATCATGTAGACGTGGGGGAACTCCAGGCCCTTGGAGGCGTGCAGGGTCATCAATTGAACCCGGTCCGAATCGTCCTCCTCGTCCTGCTGTTCCAGCATGTCCATCAGCACCAGTTTGCTGATCACGGCTTCCAGGTCGGAGGCGCCTTCCTCGTCGTCTTCCTGTTTTTCCAGCATGCGCTGGATATTGCGCACCAGTTGCCAGACGTTCTCCATGCGCTTCTCGCCGATGCGCGGGCTGGAGGCGTTCTGCATCACCCAGCTCTCATAGTCCATTTCGGTGATCAGCTCGTTCACCGCCTGCAGGCTGTTGTGGCCGAAGCAGGCGCGGCGCTTTTCATCCAGCCAGGTCTTGAAGGCGCGCAGCTTGTCCGCCGCCTTGCCCGCCATCACCTCGCCCAGGGCGAAGTCGTCGCACACATGGTAGAGACCCTGCTCGCGCTGCGCGGCCCAGCCGGCCAGCTTCTCCAGGGTGGCGGGCCCGATTTCCCGGCGCGGCGTGTTGATCACGCGCAGGAAGGCGTTGTCGTCGTCTGGGTTGACCAGCAGGCGCAGGTAGCACATCAGGTCCTTGATCTCGCCCCGCGAGAAAAAACCGGTGCCGCCGGACACCTTGTAGGGAATCTGCAGTGCCTGCAGCTTCATCTCCAGGATGCGCGACTGGAAATTACCCCGGTAGAGCACCGCGAAATCCTTCCAGTGCAGGCCCCGCTGCAGGCGCCGGTGGAAGATGTCCCCGGCGATCCAGTCGGTTTCGGCGTCCTCGTCGCGCAGCGCCGCGATGCGGATCGCCTCGCCGTAGCCGTAGTCGGACCACAGGCTCTTCTCGAACACATGGGGGTTGTTGGCGATCACCGTATTGGCGGCCTTCAGAATGCGGCCGGTGGAGCGGTAGTTCTGCTCCAGCTTGACCACTTTCAGGTCCGGCCAGTCTTCCTGCAGCTTGGCCAGGTTCTCCGGCCGGGCGCCGCGCCAGGCGTAAATCGACTGGTCGTCGTCGCCCACCACCGTGAAGCGCCCCTCCGGGTGGGTGAGCATGCGCACCAGCTCGTACTGGGCGCCGTTGGTGTCCTGATACTCGTCCACCAGCAGGTACTGAATGCGGTGGCGCCATTTCTCCAGAATGCGCGGCTGCTCGCGGAACAGCTGCGCCGGCATCAGGATCAGATCGTCGAAGTCCACCGCGTTGCAGGCGCGCAGCATGCGGTTGTAGCCCTGATAGGCCATGGCGGCGCGCAGGGCGTCGTCGCTGTCGGCGTGGCTGACCGCTTCCTCCGGCAGTATCAGTTCGTTCTTCCAGTCGGAGATGCGCTTCTGCACCGCGTCCACCGCCGCCAGATCCTTCTCCGATTCGCCCTGACGCAGGATTTCCTTGAGAATCTCCTTGCTGTCGGTCTGGTCGAGAATGGAGAAGCCGCGCCGCAGGCCGCTGGCCGCCAGCTCCTGCTTGAGAATGCGCAGGCCCAGGTTGTGGAAGGTGGAAACGATCAAGCCGCGGGTGGAGCCGCGTTCGGTAAGGCTCTGCACCCGCTCCTTCATTTCCCGCGCCGCCTTGTTGGTGAAGGTGACCGCGGCGATGCGGCCGGAGGGCACGCCCTTCTCGGCGATCAGCCAGGCGATTTTGCGGGTGATCACGCTGGTCTTGCCCGAACCCGCCCCCGCGAGCACCAGCAGGGGGCCGTCGGTGTAGAGCACCGCTTCCTGTTGGCGGGGGTTGAGAGACGACATCGATACTCCGGCGGGGCTGATGGACGAAGCGCGTATCATAGCAGCCGGAGCGCACCCTTTAGGAGCCGTGATTGATGAGACTGGACCGCTTTCTGGGGCAGCGGAAAAGGCTGGGACGGCGCGGCGTGCGGCTGTTGCTGGCGGCCGGCCGCGTCACCGTGGACGGCCGGGTGATCCAGGACGGTCGCCACGAAGTGGGGCCTTTCACGCCGGTGGCGTTGGACGGTGAACCCTTCAACGTGCGCCGCGCCGCCTACTGGATGCTGCACAAGCCGGCCGGTTGCGTGAGCGCCACCCGCGACCGCCACCATCGCACCGTGCTGGACTGCCTGGACCCCGCCGACGCCACGGACCTGCATCTGGCCGGGCGGCTCGATTTCAACAGCACCGGGCTGATGCTGCTCACCAACGACGGGCGCTGGTCGCGGCGCCTCAGCGACCCGCGCCACAAACTGCCGAAGGTCTACCGGGTGCGCACCGAGGACCCGATCACGCCGGACTACGCCGCCGTGTTCGAGCGCGGGCTCTATTTCCCGTATGAAGACCGCACGACTCGCCCGGCCGGCCTGGAGATCCTGGCGGCGCGCGAGGCGCGGGTGACGCTGTACGAAGGCCTCTACCACCAGATCAAGCGTCTGTTCGGGCACTTCGACAACCGGGTGGTGGCCCTGCACCGGGAACGGATCGGCCCGATACGGCTGGACCCCTCGCTCGCACCGGGGCAGTATCGCGCCCTCGGCGCCGACGAAATGCGTCTGCCGGGCCCCGCCGAGCCCGATGTTCAGGAGCCCCGCCGACCATGACCTCCACCGTGGCCGTCTTCGCCGACGTTCAGAACCTGTATTACACCGCCCGCCAGGCCCATCAACGCAACGTGGATTACAATGCGCTCTGGGCGCGCGCCACCGGCGGCCGCCAGGTGGTGGCCGCCCACGCCTACGCGGTGGAGCGCGGTGACGAGAAGCAGCGTCAGTTCCAGAACATCCTGCGCGCCATCGGTTTCAACGTGAAGCTCAAGCCGTTCCTGCAGCGCGCCGACGGCTCCGCCAAGGGCGACTGGGACGTGGGCATCACCATCGATATCATGGAGCAGGCGCCCACCGTGGACCGGGTGGTGCTGGCGTCCGGGGACGGCGACTTCGCGATTCTCGCCGACCATATCCGCGCCCGGCACGGCTGCCAGGTGGAAGTCTACGGCGTGGCGCCGCTCACCGCGGCGGCCCTGATGCGCGCCGCCGATGATTTCATTCCCATCGAAGGAGATCTGCTGCTTGGCTGATTCGCCCACCGGCCCGGCGCGGCTGGATTTCTTCGTCGCCCACGCCGCCGGCCTCAGCCGCAAGCAGGCCAAGGCGCTGATCCGCGGCGGCGCGGTGACGGTGACCGGTGAAGACGGGGCGCCGCGCACCGGCCTCAAGGCCAACAGCAGCGTGGCGCCGGGGGAGTGCGTGCGGCTCGACGGTGCCGTTCTCGCGCTGCCCGGGGAGCGCTATCTGATGCTGCACAAACCGGCCGGCCGGGTGTGCGCTCTGGAGGACGCCCTGCCCACGGTGATCGATCTGATTCCCGCCGAGCAGCGCCGTGGCCTGCGCATCGTCGGCCGCCTGGACCGGGACACCACCGGTTTGCTGCTGCTCACCACCGACGGCCAGTGGGCCCACCGCCTGATGTCGCCGCGTCACCACTGCGCCAAGCGCTACCGGGTGACCACCGCCGAACCGCTGGACGACACCCAGCTGACGCGGCTGCGCGACGGGGTGGTGCTGCACGACGACCCGGCGCCCACCCGGCCCGCCGAGGCGCGGGCGCTGGGCGACACGGAACTGCTGCTGACCATCAGCGAAGGCCGCTACCACCAGGTTAAACGGATGCTGGCGGCGGTGGGCAACCGGGTGATCGCTCTGCACCGTGAAGCGGTGGGCGGCATTGAATTGGATCCGGATCTGCCCGCCGGCGCCTGGCGCCCGCTCACCGACGCGGAAATCGGCTAGCGCAGCTCGCCCTGCAACGCCATCACATCCACGGTCCGCGACCGGTCCAGCGGGTCCACCAGCGTGTGCGCGTCCTGATACACCCGCGGCGTCTGGTACAGCGCGACCAGCGCCCGGGCGTGGCTGGGGCAGACATAGCGGTCCGGCATTTCCCGTTGCAGCCAGGCGCGGACCTTGGGCGCCTGATCGGAGCCCATCTTCGGAAACAGGTGGTGCTCCACATGGTGGCTGAAGTGGAAATGCAGCGGGTCCAGCCAGCGCAGCTGACGCACGCTCATGGAGTTGTCCACCGGGTGGTTGTTGTCCATCTGCGGGCGCAGCATATGGTTGGTGAGAATGTAGCCCTGGCCCAGGGCGTTGGCCATCATCAGCGGGATCAACACCGTGAACAGCGCCAGCGGCCCGGACAGCACCGCCAGAACCAGCCAGGCGGCGCCGCACAGCAACGCCTGGCGAATCGCCTTGTTGCGCTCGAATCCCTTGAATTCCTCGCGGCGGCGGGTCTGCATCCACAGCACCAGCTGGGCGTGGAACATGAAGGAATAGAACAGGAAAAAGTAGCTGTACCAGGTGCCCGAGCCCGGCGCCAGCTTGGTGAAGTTGGCCAGCTTGGGGTGCTTGTTGTAGCGGTGGGCGGTGCCGAACGAATCCGGATCCCGGTCGCCCAGGTTGGTGTGCGCGTGGTGGGCCACGTTGTGCCAGCGGCGCCAGAACTCCGGCGGAATCATCATCGGCCCGAAGCCGATCCAGCCGAACAGGTTCTGCAGGCGGCGGCTCATGCCCAGGGCGCCGTGCAGCACTTCGTGGGCGAGCAGCGCCTGGCAGCCCAGGGTGTGGCCCACCACCACGGCGATCAGCAGATTACCCCACCAGGGCAGGCCCAGGGTCAGGATCGCGGCGATGCCGCCGACGATCACCAGGCTCATGGGCAGAAACCAGATCGCGCGCCACGGCCGGGCCCGGAACGCCGACGGCCCCAGGTCCTGTTTCATGGCATCGCGAATGGCGCGGGCGTCGTCGGCGCCGAAGGTGCGCTGGTAGCCTCGGGTGTCGCTCATGGGGTCCTCCGGAAGGGAATGGCAACGGGTGGATGTCACAGCGCCGCTATTCTCACCGTGGCCCGGTCAACGGCGAAGGGCCGCGCCGGACAGTGACCTGTCATTTTCGGACAAAGCCGCGAACAGGTGTATTCTCTTGGCCATGAGCGTACAGATCGCGGATCTCCCCAGCCTCGCCGGCGACCGCACCCCGATTCCGGTCAACTATGTCCGCAATCTGGTGGAGCTGGTCCACGAATTCGGTCTCGACACGGACCGGCTGCTGGCGCATGTGGGCCTGACCCAGGCGGAGGTGTACAGCGCCGAGCCGGCGCTGCGCTTCGAGCAGTTCCAGCGGGTCATGGCGGGCGCCCGGGACCTCAGCGGCGACCCGGCCATCGGCCTGGCGCTGGGCCGCCAGCTCACCGTCACCGCCCACGGGCTGCTCGGCTACGCGGCGATCAGCAGCGCCGACCTGGGCGAAGCGCTGGAGCTGCTGGAGCGCTATTTTCGCACCCGCACCCGCCTGTGCCTGCCGCGACTGAGCCTGGAGGGCCGCTGGGTCCGGTTTTGCCTGGCGGAACCCTACGACCTGGGCGATATCCGCGAGCCCTATCTGGAAGTGGTCACCGCCGCGCTGGTGGGCGGGCTGCGCTATTTGCTCGATGACCGCCTGCAGGACGCCACCCTGGAACTGCCCTACGCGCCGCCGCCCCACGCGGAGCGCTACGCCGAACTGCTCGGCATGCCGGTGGTGTTCGGCCGCGAAGTGGCCGCGCTGCGCTTCCCGGCGCGGCTGATGAAGGTGGCGTTCCCGCTCTCCGACCCGGCCTCCCGTCGCATGGCCGCGCACAAATGCGAAGAGGAACTGCAGCGGCTGGAGGCGGACCTGGACTGGGCCTCCCGGGTGCGCGCCCGGCTGATGCAGGCGGAGGGCATGCTGCCCAGCCTGGACCAGTTGGCGGCCAGCTTCCATCTCACCTCCCGCACCCTGCGGCGCTATCTGGCGGCGGTGGGCGTCAGCTACCGGCACCTGCTGGAAGAGGTGCGCATGGCCCGGGCGGTGCGCTACCTGCAGGCCAATCTGCCGGTGCAGAAAGTGGCCGACCTGCTCGGCTACGCCGACCCCAGCAATTTCACCCGCGCCTTCCGGCGCTGGACCGGTCACCCGCCCAGCTTCTACCAGAACGGCTGAACCGACACATCCGCTTACCCAACCGCCGCCGATGGGCGCCGTGGGCGCTTGAGCGCGGCCCCGCCCGGCGTTAGGGTTTTGCTCTTCTTTCCATTCCTCCACCTGATAAAGAGACCCCCCATGAGCGAGAACCGATTCGACGTCAGCGGCAAACGTATTCTGATCACGGGGGCGTCCAGCGGCTTCGGCGCCCACTTCGCCCGGGTGCTGGCGGAGCAGGGCGCCGACCTGGTGCTCGCCGCGCGGCGCGTGGAAAAGCTGGAAGAAACCGCCGATGCGGTGCGCGCCCTGGGCCGGGACGCCGTGGTGGTGCCCATGGACGTGGCGGACCACGCCAGCGTGGAGGCCGCCTTCGAGCGCATGCCGGCCCTGGACGTGGTGATCAACAACGCCGGCATCAGCCGGGACGGGGCCACCGACACCCTGAGCGAAGAAGACTGGAGCGCGGTGGTGGACACCAACCTGAACGGCGTCTGGGCGGTGAGCAAGTTCGCCATCCAGCAGTGGCGCCGCGACGGCCGTCCCGGCAACATCATTAACATCGCTTCGATCCTCGGCCTGCGCGTGGGCGCCATGCTCGCGCCCTACACCGTGGCCAAGGCGGCGGTGGTTCAGTTCACCCAGTCCATCGCGTTGGATTACGCCCGCCACAACATTCGCTGTAACGCCATCTGCCCGGGTTACGTGGAAACCGACATCAACCGGGAGTTCTTTCAGGGCCCCCACGGCGAGAAGCTCATCAAGCGTATTCCCTACCGCCGCCTGGGCCAGATCGACGAACTGGTGGGGCCGCTGTTGCTGCTCGCCTCCGACGCCTCCAGCTATATGAGCGGCGCGGCGATCCCGGTGGACGGCGCCCATCTGTGCAACACGCTTTAACGCCGGTCAGGGGTTGAGCAGGTTCTGGCGGTAGCTCAGGGCCTCGCGCAGATGCGCCCGGCCCACCGTGTCCCGCTGGTCCAGATCGGCGATGGTGCGGGCCACGCGCAGGCTGCGGTGGAGCGCCCGGGCGGACAGTTCCAGGCGCTCCATAACCCCGGTGAGCCATGGCTTATGCGGGCCTAGCGACGCCATCAATCTGTCCGCGTCCAGCTCCCTGTTCAGGCAACCCTGGCGGTGCGTCTGACGCTTCCGGGCGGCGAGCACCCGTTCCCGGACCACCCGGCTGGGTTCGCCGTCCGCGTCGCCCATCAGCGTGTCCGGCGACACCGCCGGCACTTCCAGATGCAGGTCGATGCGATCCATCAGCGGGCCGGACAGGCGCCGCTGATAGCGTTTCGCTTTTTCGCATTCATAGCCACACCCCTTTTCCGGATCACCCAGGTAGCCGCAGGGGCAGGGGTTCATCGCCGCCACCAGCTGAAAACGGGCGGGGAAGGACACCTGCTGAGCGGCCCGCGCGATATGCACCTCGCCGGTTTCCAGCGGCTCGCGCAGCACTTCCAGTACCCGGGGCTGAAACTCCGGTAACTCATCCAGAAACAGCACCCCCTGATGGGCCAGGGAGATTTCGCCGGGCCGGGGCCGGCCGCCGCCGCCCACCAAGGCGGCGGCGGACGCGGTGTGGTGCGGCGCCCGGTAGGGCGGCTGGTGGAACGCGGTCGCCGGCCGGGCCTGGCGCAGGGAATGGATCGCCGCCACCTCCAGGGCCTGGTCCCGCTCCAGGGGCGGCAACAGGCCGGGCAAGCGTGACGCCAGCATGCTTTTGCCGGCGCCGGGCGGGCCGCCCATCAGCAGGGAGTGCCCGCCGGCGGCGGCGATCTCCAGCACCCGCTTGGCCGCCGGCTGGCCACGGATCTGCGACAGGCAGGGTCCCTGCCCGGCGGTGTCGCCGGGCGGCGGCGGGGCGGTGTGGCGCGGCAGCCGGATGTCCCCTTTCAGGTGCGCGCACAGCTCGGTGAGGCTGTTCACCGCCAGGGTGTCCGCGCCGGCCAGAGTGGCCTCGTCACCGTTACCCGCCGGCACCACCAGGGTATGCCCGGCGCGGGCCGCCGCCAGGGCGCCGGGCAGGATCGCCGGCACCGGGCTCAGCGCCCCGGACAGGGCCAGCTCGCCGATCCATTCCATCTCCTTCAGTTCCACCCGCCCCAGCTGGCCGCTGGCGAGCAGAATACCCACGGCGATCGGCAGATCGAAGCGGCCGCCGTCCTTGGGCAGGTCCGCCGGCGCCAGATTGACGGTGATGCGCTGCTGCGGAATGCGGAAGCCGCCGTTGATCAGCGCGGAGCGTACCCGGTCCTTGCTCTCGCGCACGGCGGTATCGGGCAGGCCCACCATGGTGAAGCCGGGCAGGCCCGGGCCCAGATGGATTTCGACGCGCACCGGTACGGCGCGGATCCCCAGGGTGGCGCGGCTGTGAAGAAGGGCGATAGACATGGATTGAGCATAAGCGGGGGAGGGGGCGGGCGATGTACGCCAGCACCCTCGATTCGCGTGCGCCGATCACGCTCTTTGAGGTAAGCCATGGGGGTTTTCGAAGCGCCGCTACGTAAATATTCTTATTTTACCCGTTCGGATTCGGGGCAATAATGCAAATTGGTTTTGTGAACTGGTTTGCAAAAAATAAGGCGCCTGACCAGGGCGCCTAACGCTTTATTTAGGTTGTGGGGAACAAAAATGAAATCTTCTTACGCTTTCCGCCCGGTCGCGGGCTCGGGGCGCGTCATGCTTTTGGCGTGCGGACTGCTTGCCGCGGGGTCCTCGGTGGGTGCGCCGGCGGACCATGTCATCGATAACGGCCAGGTGGTGAATCTGCCCGGTGACCGGCCAGACCCCTGGACCACCGGCGGCCACCTGTTCGTCGGTTTCAATGACACCGGCATGCTCAATGTCAGCGACGGCGCCGAGGTGAATGCGGGCTTCACCGTGGTCGGGAACTTCGCCGACGCCGAGGGGGCCCTGTCGGTGACCGGCCCGGACACGCGCTTCACCAGCGTTGATGGTCAGGTGTACGGCGGCGACGGCATTGCCCATGTCCACTTCGCCGACGGCGCCACCGTGGTGTCCAACGCCACCGGTCTGGGCCAGAACGAAGGGAGCCTGGGCACCGTTCTGGTGGAAGGTCAGGACACCGACTGGAGCATCGCCGCCACGCTTACCGTCGGTCAGCGCGGCCAGGGCGACCTGACCATCCTCGACGCCGGCGTGCATTCCGATGCCTATGTGGTGCTCGGGCGCTATCAAACCGGCTCCGGTCGGATCAACCTCAACGGCGGCCAACTGAGCAGCGCCCACTACACCGCGGTGGGGCAGGACGGTCAGGGCCTGATGACCTTGAGTAACGGCGCCAGCATGGAGACCGCCCAGGGCCTGCTGGGCTGGGAAGCCACCGCCAGCGGTGAACTCCATATGACCGGCGCCGACACGCTCTGGTCCGGCAGCCACTATTTATACGTCGGCTATGCCGGCGAGGGGCTGGCTACCGTGGCCAACGGCGCCACCGTGCGCATCACGCCCGGAGAAAACGCGCCCTCCCTGGTGGCGATTGCCGGTTTGGCCGGCTCCAAGGGCACGCTTTATCTGGGCGGTGAGACCACCGCCGCCGACGCCGGCGTGCTGGATGTCGAGGAGGTGCGTTTCGGCGCCGGCGACGGCACCCTGGTCTTCAACCACACCGGTCAGGACTATCAGTTCCTGCCGGTGTTCAACGGCGACGGGCTGATCGAGCACCGCGCCGGCGACACCGTTCTGAACGGTGAATCGACGGGCTTCACCGGCACCTCCCGGCTTACCGGCGGCACTCTGACGCTGGCCGCGGACCAGGCCCTGGGCGACGGCACCCTGGAGCTGGACGGCGGCACCCTGGCGACCCGGGGTGACGTGACCCTGGGCAACGACATCGTGCAGAACACCGACACCACGCTGCTGGCGGGCGCCGGTACCGCCGCTTTCACCGGCGACCTGGAGCTGAACGATTTCCTGCTCACCGTGGACGGCGCGGGCGATACGGTGTTCAGCGGTAATATCAGCGCCGGCAGCGGTGCCCTGGACATGATCGGCAGCGGCACCTTGTCGCTCACCGGCGACGCCGCCGGCTTTAACGGCCATCACCAAGTGAACGCCGGTGTACTGTCGGTGGACGGCGCCCTGGCCGGCACGCTGGACGTGTACGACGGCGCCCGCTTGCAAGGCAGCGGCAGCGTGGGCAGCACGGTGATTCACGACGGCGCGGCGCTGGCGCCGGGCAATTCCATCGGCGCCCTGACCGTTAACGGCGATCTGCAGTTTCAGGACGGGGCCGGGTTTGAAGTGGAGGTCGACCCCACCGGCAGTGCCGCGGACCACGTGCGGGTTACCGGTGTCGCCACCCTGGACGGTTCCGTGGTGCATGTGGGCGAGGCCGGTGAGTACCGGCCGATCAGCCGCTACCGTATTCTCACCGCCGACGGCGGTTTGAGCGGCCGTTTCGACGCCGCCGATTCCGACTACCTGTTCCTGGACGCCAGCCTGCTCTACGACGCCAATAACGTGGATCTGGAATTGCGCCGCAACGACGTGCGGTTCGCCGCCCTCGCCCGCACACCCAATCAGCGTGCCGCGGCGAGCGGTGTGGAAAGTCTCGGCGCCGGTCAGGCGCTGCATGATGAAGTGGCGATGCAGACGGTCTCCCCCCGCGCGCTCGCCGCCGCCTACGACAGCTTGTCCGGTGAACTGCACGCCAGCGCCCTGGGCGCGTTGGCGGAGGACAGCCAACTGCTGCGCGACGCCGCCATGGCCCGTTTCCGGGACGAGGACCGGGCCGCCGCCGCCACACTGGCGCGCGGCGAAGGCGTTACCGCCTGGGTGAGCGGCTACGGTAATAAAGGCGGCACCGACGGAGATGCCGGCACCGCCCACCGGGACCGGGACACGCACGGTGCCTTGCTGGGCGTGGACCGGGTGTTCGCCGACGGCGGACGCGCCGGCATGCTGGTGGGCTACGGCCGAACCAATCTGGCGCTCGCCGAACAGCGTGGCCGCGCCGATATCGACAGCGTTCATGCCGGTGTGTTCGGTGAGCGGCGTCTGGGCGCCGGCGCCCTGCGTGGCGGCGCCTTCTACAGCCACCAGCGAATCGACGGCCGCCGCCGGGCCGTGGTGGGCGCCATGGACAAGACCCTCACCAGCGACCGCAAGGCGGACACCTGGCAGGCCTTCATTGAAGGCGCACGCCGCTTCGGCGTGGAGCGGGGCGTGGAGCCCTTCGCGCGGTTGGCCCAGGTGCGGGTGACCCTGGGTGACGGCGATGAGCGTGGCGGCGACGCCGCCCTTCAGGGTGACCGGGACAGCCTGGACACCACCTTCACCACCCTGGGCACGCGTGCCTTCGTCACCTTGCCCGGCAATCCAGCCACGCGCCTGTACAGCTCTTTAGGCTGGCGCCATGCGTTTGGCGACACCACGCCGGAAGCGTCCCTGCGCTTCGCCGGTGGCGACGCCTTCACCGTCGAGGGGGCGCCGCTGGCCGAGGACACCCTGGTGATGGAAGCCGGCCTCACTTGGCTGCTGGCGCCGCGCGCCACCCTTAACCTGGGCTATCAGGGCGAGACCGGTGACGGCCGTGCCGATCACGGCGGCCAGATCCGTTTCGGCTGGACGTTCTGAAACCCTCGCCGCGGGTTTCCTCTACGACTTCTCTCCGGCGGCGCTTTCCAGCGCCGCCACTTCCTTCTCCAGGGCTTCCAGCCGGGCGCGGGTGCGCTCCAGCACCTGCTGCTGAATCTCGAATTCCTCACGGCTGATCAAGTCCAGCCGGGTCAGCGTCTCGTTGAGCACGGCGCGCACGCTGTGCTCCACCTCCTGGCGCAATTGCCCCAGATCTCCGGGCAGATGGCGGCTGATGTCGCTCATCAAACGGTCGAGAAAGGCTTGGCTTTGCATGGCCACAGGCTCCACTATTTGCAACACGGGCGGGTCAGGGTGCGATGGTACCACCGCCCTGGATGTTATGGGGCGTCATAAGAGCACCGTAACGGCGTGCACCATTTTGGGAAGTGCCCCGCAATGGTGCACTATATTGCCGCCACCGACCCCGGAACACCCCGGGGTCGCAGTTCTAACCCTCTGAAAATGCGTGACTTTTAAAAATTGGCATGGGTCGTGCAGCTAACGGGCTAGAGCGTTCGCGCGAGTGGATGGATCGGGAACCAAAGAGGGGCCTGAAACCCAACGGACGTTAACGGACGCGTTATAAGCGTTTGAAGGAGATAGAAATGAAACTGGTTACAGCCATCATCAAGCCGTTCAAATTGGACGACGTGCGTGAAGCACTGTCCGAGATCGGCGTTCAGGGCATCACCGTTACCGAGGTGAAAGGCTTCGGACGTCAAAAGGGTCACACCGAGCTGTATCGCGGCGCGGAGTACGTGGTCGATTTCCTGCCCAAGGTGAAGATCGAAGTGGCCATCGCGGAGGCCAGCCTGGATCAGGTTATCGAAGCGATCACCAAAGCGGCCAATACCGGGAAAATCGGTGACGGCAAAATCTTCGTCACCACTCTGGAGCAGGCCATCCGCATCCGTACCGGCGAGACCGGCGAGGACGCGATCTAAAGTTTAAGAAGCTTACGTTTAGAGAAATGTGTAACACGACCCATGCCAAGGTCTTGAACACGCTTCCAATTCTCGGAGGGTTGCAACGTGGAAAATCAAATCTTTGAACTTCAGTACGCCATCGACACCTTTTATTTTCTGGTGTGTGGCGCGCTGGTAATGTGGATGGCGGCGGGCTTCGCGATGCTCGAAGCCGGCCTGGTGCGTGCTAAAAACACCACCGAAATTCTCACCAAGAACGTGGCGCTGTTCGCCATCGCCTGCCTGATGTACCTGGTCTGTGGTTACTCGATCATGTACGGCGGCGGCATCTTCCTGAACGGCATCGAAGCCTTCGACCTCGCCGGCGTGCTGGCGGACTCCGCGGAAGCGGGTTTTGACGGCGGCTCGGTCTACTCCGGCGCGTCCGACTTCTTCTTCCAGGTGGTGTTCGTCGCTACCGCCATGTCCATCGTTTCCGGTGCCGTGGCAGAGCGTATGAAGCTGTGGGCCTTCCTGGCGTTCGCGGTGGTCATGACCGGTTTCATCTACCCGATGGAAGGCGCCTGGACCTGGGGCGGCAACGACGTGTTCGGCATGTACAACCTGGGTGATCTCGGCTTCTCCGACTTCGCCGGTTCCGGCATCGTGCACATGGCCGGCGCGGCCGCCGCCCTGGCCGGTGTGCTGCTGCTGGGCGCCCGTAAAGGCAAGTACGGCCCCAACGGCGAGATCCACGCCATTCCCGGTGCCAACCTGCCGCTGGCGACCCTGGGTACCTTCATCCTGTGGATGGGCTGGTTCGGCTTCAACGGCGGTTCCGTGCTGAAGCTGGGCGATGCCGCCAGCGCGCACTCCGTGGCCATGGTGTTCCTGAACACCAACACCGCCGCCGCCGGTGGTGCCGTGGCCGCGCTGATCGTGGGTCGCTTCCTGTTCGGCAAGGCCGACCTGACCATGCTGCTCAACGGCGCCCTGGCCGGTCTGGTGACCATCACCGCCGAGCCGTCCACCCCGACCGCTCTGACCGCCACCCTGTTCGGCGCGATCGGTGGCGTGCTGGTGGTGTTCAGCATCGTGACCCTGGACAAGCTGAAGATCGACGATCCGGTCGGTGCCATCTCCGTGCACGGTGTGGTCGGCTTCCTGGGCCTGATGCTGGTGCCGATCACCAACGACGGCTCCAGCTTCTCCGGCCAGCTGATCGGCGCCCTGACCATCTTCGTGTGGGTGTTCGTGGCCAGCCTGATCGTGTGGGCCATCCTCAAGGCGATCTTCGGCATCCGCGTCTCCGAAGAGGACGAGTACGAAGGCATGGATATCGTGGACTGCGGTATGGAAGCGTACCCGGAGTTCGTGAAGAGCTGAGTCTGTCTCCTTACAATCTGTCTTGCTCCAACATACAGGGCGCCTTCGGGCGCCCTTTTTTCGTTCTGCGCGCTTAGCGGGCTGGTTCTCTCCAGCGGGGGCGCGGGTTATCGCTGGCGACGAACCGTTCCTCGACGCTCGGTTTGTGCGCCTGTTGAGTTACACTAGCGGTTCCTGAAAGCATTTCTTCACCGAGTAGAGTGTCTGTGTTTGCTGATCTGAATCTCCATGAACGTTTATTGCGCGCCCTGGAAGAGCTGTCGCTGAGTGAGCCCACGGCGGTGCAAACGGTGGCTATTCCCCCCGCTCTGGCGGGCCGGGACCTGCGCGTGGTGGCGCGGACCGGCACCGGCAAGACCGCCGCCTTCGTGCTGCCCATGCTGCAGCGGCTGCTGGAAGAGAAGGATCGGGGCATCGGCACCCGGGCGCTGGTGCTGGCGCCCACCCGGGAGCTGGCCCGGCAGACGCTCAAGCAGGTGCAGGCGCTGTCGCGCTTCACCTTTATCAAGGCGGAAGCGGTCACCGGCGGCGAGGACTTCAAGGTGCAGGCGGCGCGTATCCGCAAGAATCCGGAGGTGCTGGTGGGCACGCCGGGCCGGCTGATCGAGCATCTGGAGGCCGACAACCTGGCGTTGTCCGAACTGAAAGTGCTGGTGCTGGACGAGTCGGACCGCATGCTCGACATGGGTTTCAGCGACGACGTGCTGCGCCTGGCGGCGGCCTGCAACCCGGCCCGGCAGACCCTGCTGTTCTCCGCCACGCCGGGCGGCGCCGCCATGGACGCCATGGTGGCGCGGGTGTTGCGCGAGCCGGAGTCGCTGTTGCTCGACAGCGTGCGCGAGTTGAACCAGCAGGTGCGCCAGCAGATCATCACCGCTGACGACCGCTCCCACAAGGAGCGTCTGGTGCAGTGGCTGCTCGCCCATGAGCCCCACCGCAAGGCGATCGTGTTCACCAATACCAAGGCCGCCGCCGATCGGCTCGGCGGGGTGCTGCGCTCCACCGCCCACAAGGTGTTCGTGCTGCACGGCGACAAGGACACCAAGGATCGCAAGCTGGCGCTGGAACGGCTCAACAGTGGCGCGGTGACGGTGCTGGTGGCCACCGACGTGGCCGCCCGGGGGCTGGACGTGGATGGCCTGGAGCTGGTAATCAATTTCGATATGCCGCGCAGCGGCGACGACTATCTGCACCGCATCGGCCGCACCGGGCGCGGTGACGGCGAGGGCGCGGCGATCTCGCTGGTGGAGAGTTTCGAATGGAACCTGATGGCGAGCATCCAGCGCTATCTGCGCCAGGAGTTCGAGTTCCGGGTGGTGGAGGCGCTGCGCGGCCGCTACCTGGGCCCCAAGGAGCGCAAGCGCTCCGGCAAGGCGGTGGGCAGCAAGCACAAGAAGCTGAAGAAGAAAGCGCTGGCCCGGTCGGCCAAGGCCGCCGGCAAGAAACCGGCGCCGAAGAAGAAGGTGGCGCGCAAACGGGCGGCGCCCTCGGCGGCGCCGGATACCCAGGGCGGCTTCGCCAAGCCCAAGCGGCGTAAGAACCCGGGGCCGCTGGACTAGTTTTCAGCGGCCGCCGGCGTCAGGTCAGCTTTTTGACCAGGGAGAGCGGCAGCACTTTCATGGCGAAGCCCAGCGGCGCCCAGGGCCAGGACGGCACATAGGCCTTGGCGGGTTCTTTCTCGATGGCGCGGACCAGCGCCTTGCAGCCGGTCTCGGTGTCCACCATGAACGGCGCCTTTTCCACTTTCTCATTGATCTCCGAGCGGATGTAACCCGGGTAGATGGTGCTCACGGTGATCGGCTTGCCGATCATTTCCATGCGCAGCCCCTCCGCCAGACTCGCCACGCCGGCCTTGGTGGCGGCGTAGGTGTTGATGTTCTTGCGCATGCCGCGCACCGCGCTCATCGAGGAGATCACCACCAGGTGGCCGTTGTTCTGGGCGCGGAAAATCTCCATGGCCGCCTCGCACTGGGCCAGGGCGGCGACGAAGTTGGTCTCCGCGGTCTGCCGGTTGGCGTGGAAATAGCCGGTGCCCAGCGGCTGGCCCTTGCCCATGCCGGCGTTGACGATGATCCGGTCCAGGCTGCCCAGCTCGGTACGGAACGCACGGAACACGTCGAACACCTGATCGTACTGGTTCACGTCCAGCGGTTTGACCAGCACGGTGATGCCGGGGTGGGCCTGTTCCAGTTCCGCTTTCAGGGCGTCCAGCTTGTCGGTGCGCCGCGCGCACAGGGCCAGGTTGCGGCCGCTGGCGGCGAACAGCCGCGCCATGCCGGCGCCCAGACCGGAACTGGCGCCGGTGATGAGAATATTGGAACGGGTACTCATGGCATTATCCTTGTCGCGTGCGTGGACCCCGATCACAGCGTGGCGAGGAAATCGGACAGTGCCCGGTTCACCGCTTCGGGGTTTTCTATCGGCGAATGGTGCCCGGAATCGGCCACCGTGACCAGCCGCGCCCCGGGGATGGCATCGGCGATCCGCCGCGCCTTCCCGGGCGGCGTGGCCCGGTCCAGTTCGCCGACGATCACCAGCGTGGGCGCGCTGATGGCGCCGATATCGCCGCTGATGTCGTCACGGGTGAAAACGTTCTCCAGCGCCAGCTCAATGCCGTGGCGGTCGTGGGCGAGGATCAGGGCCTTCTCATGGGCCACCCCGTCCGGGTTGGCGTCGCGCCAGGGTTTGGCGTACAGGAACTTCTGCATGCGGGTGACCACCTCATCGCGCTCGGCCTCGCTGCCGTGGGCGAACCGTGACTGCTGCTGGCGGTGCACCGGCAGCAGGTCGGCGTCTTCCGGGTCCGCGGAGGTGTCCAGCAGCACCAGGGCACGCACCCGTTCCGGGTACTTGAGCGCCAGCCGCATGAAGGTCATGCCGCCCTGGGACAAACCCACGAAAATCGCCTGTTCGTAACCCAGCTGATCGAGCAGGGCGACGCTGTCGTCGGCCATGTCGTAGAAGCTCCAGCCTTTCTCGCGGTAGCCGGAACCGGTGTGGCCGGGCCAGTCCAGGCTGACGCAGCGGTACCGGTCGCGCAGCGCCTCGATCTGCGCCTCGAACATGGATTTGTCCGCCAGCACGCCATGGCCGAACACCACCAGCGGGCCCTCGCCCTCGTCCAGGTAGGCGTAGCGCTGGCCGTTCAATTCGGTGGTGTGGTGGGTGAACGCCATGATGAGCCTCGTGATCGCCGGTTAACGGTAGGTGAGCATGTCGCCGGCCAGATGCAGGTGCTCGTTGAGCGTGGCCAGACGCAGGCGGCCGGTATTGACCAGCAGCCGGGTGACGCTGGTGTTGATCAGGCCCCGGTTAAAGGTAATCAGTGCCTCCTGGTCGAGCTCCAGAAGGTGTTGAATGGCCACGCTGATGGCGCCGCCGGAGGTGAACACCAGGGCGCTGTCGCCGCTTTCCAGCCGGTTGGCCAGGCTGTACAGGGAGGCCAGCACCCGTTCGCGGAACGCCGGCCAGGTTTCCTGGTAGTCGTCCTCGTTGCGCTGCCAGCGCCGCAGGGCCTCCTCGAAGCGCGCCTGGAAGGCGCGACGCGGGTTGTCCTGCTCGTTCATCCAGCGGGTGAGCACCGCCCGGTCCTGGGATTCGGGCCAGTGCACCCGCATCAGGGTCTGGTGATCGTATTCGTTGAAGCCGGTGTCGGTGGCCCATTCCTGGGGCAGCCCCAGTGCTTCCAGCGTGGCCTGGGCGGTTTCCCGGTGACGCTGCATGGCGCCGCACACCACCCGGGGGGCGCCCAGATTCTGTTCGCGCAGGTGGCGGCCGAGGATGCGGCTCTGTTCCCAGCCGGCCTCGGACAGGGCGTCGTAGTTCTCGGCGCCGAAACTGGCCTGGCCGTGACGGATCAGGTAAATCACTGGCATCGAGGGTCTCTGCTTATTCCCGGAAGTTGACCCCATGCTAGGGGGCGGTTTTCAATTAATCTAATGAATCTGAAAAATACACCTGGATAAGCCTCATGCATGTCTCCCGCTTCGACCTGAACCTGTTCGTGGTCTTCGACGCCATCTACACCGAAGGCTCCCTGACCCGCGCGGCGCGCGTGCTCAACCTGACCCAGCCGGCGGTGAGTCACGCCCTGGGGCGGTTGCGCGACCGTCTTGAGGACCCGTTGTTCGTGCGCCAGGGGGCACGCATGGTGCCCACCAGCCGGGCACGCGCCATGATCACCCCGGTGCGCCACGCGCTGGGCGGACTGCAGCGTTGTCTCAGCGACGAGGGCGGCTTCGACGTGGCGGACGCGGAGCGCACCTTCGTGGTCGGATTGCGCGACGGGCTGGAGGGCTGTCTGCTGCCGCCGCTCACCGCCGGTATTCTCGAGGAGGCCCCCGGGGTGCGGCTGCAGTCGATGACCGTGGCGCGCCGGCAACTGGCCACGGAACTGGCCAGCGGCCGCCTGGATCTGGCCGCCGACGTGCTGCTTCCGCTGCCGGACGCCATCGAACACCGCCCGGTGATGAGCGGACCGCTGGTGGTGATCATGCGGCCGGGCCACCCGCTGGCCGGCAAGCTGGACCTGCCGGCCTACCTGGCGGCGCAGCACGTGCTGGTGTCCTCGCGGCGGGAAGGGCCGGGCATGGAAGATTTCGGTCTGTCCCGCCTCGGCTACCGGCGCAATATCCGCCTGCGTTGCCAGCACCACATGGCGGCGTTGTCCACGGTGATGGGCTCGGATCTGCTGCTCACCCTGCCGGGCCTGCTGGCGCGCCAGCTGGCGCCCGCCGGCAGCCACGTGGAGCCGCTGCCCGCCGACGTTCCAGGCCTGGAACTGCACCTCTATTGGCACCGGGACCAGAGCGCGGACCCGGGCCACACCTGGCTGCGGCAAAGGGTCATGGCGATGCTGGCGGAACAGCAGAGCGAGCCCGGCTAAGACACCTTACTGACGCCACCTTCACGCTTACCCAATTCGCCTTATTGCATATCCACAGGGTGCAAGAGCAACCTCGTCACTTGTGACGTGAGTCACATTTTTTGGTTGTGATAATAAAAGTACCTTGGGGAAAGAAAAATGGGATGGTTCAAGGATTTTTGGCTGGTTGACTGGCCGATGGTGATACGTCGTGTGGTTCTGATTCTGGTGCTGGGGGCGGTGGCCTGCGCGGTGGCGGTGGCCGTGGGCGGCTGATCGTGAGCATCATCGGTGCGGTTCGGCCGCGCCTTTCCCCTGTTAAGCGAAGCCGGTGCATACTGGGTCGACCTCTGTAGCCTGTACAAGGAGACCCCATGACCGCCCCCGCGATTCTCGTGGTCGGCGCCGGTGACGCCACCGGCGGNGCCATCGCCCGACGCTTTGCCCGTGAAGGTTTTACCGCTTGTGTGACCCGGCGAAGTGAAGAAGCCCTTACTCCGTTGGTCGAGCGCCTACGCGAAGAGGGCGGTCAGGCCCGTGGCTTCGGCTGCGACGCCCGTGACGAAGAGCAGATGCGTGCCCTGGTGGATACCANCGAAGCCGAGGTCNGGCCGCTGGAGGTGGTGGTCTTCAACATCGGCGCCAATGTGAACTTTCCGATCCGCGACACCACCGCGCGGGTCTACCGCAAGGTGTGGGAAATGGCCGCGTTCGCCGGTTTTCTCACCGGCCGGGAGGCGGCCCGGGTGATGGTGCCGCGCGGCCATGGCACCATCCTGTTCACCGGCGCCACCGCGTCACTGCGCGGCGGCCGTGGCTTTTCCGCGTTCGCCGGCGCCAAGTTCGCGCTGCGCGCCCTGGCGCAGAGCATGGCGCGGGAGTTGGGGCCGGAGGGCATCCATGTGGCCCATACGGTGATCGACGGCGCCATCGACACCGCCTTTATCCGCGACAACTTCCCCGAGCGCTATGCGCTCAAGGACCGCGATGGCATTCTCGACCCCGAGCACATCGCCGACGCCTATTGGATGCTGCACCGGCAGCCCCGCGACACCTGGACCCACGAGCTGGACCTGCGCCCGTGGATGGAAAACTTCTGATCACAATCGTGAATGAATGGAGAGCCGCCAATGAGCCGCGAGCTGGAATTTTTCTTTGATGTGGGCAGCCCCGCGTCCTATCTGGCGTGGACCCAGGCGCCGGGCCTGTGCCGGCGCACCGGTGCCACCCTGCGTTACCGGCCCATGTTGCTGGGCGGCGTGTTCAAGGCCACCGGCAACGCCTCGCCGGCGGCGGTGCCCGCCAAGGGCCGCTACAGCGGCCAGGACATGCAGCGCTTCGCGCGCCGCTACGGCGTCACCCTGACCATGAACCCGCATTTCCCGGTGAATACGCTGATGGCCATGCGGCTGGCCGCCGCCGCCGTCGACAGCGACCAGCGCGACACCGTGCTTGCCGCCCTGTTCGAGGGGCTCTGGCTGCGGGAGCGGGATCTTTCGGATATCGACGTGCTCGGCAAAACCCTCACCGACGCCGGTCTGGATGCGGCGCACTGGGCGGCCCTGGCCCAGGATCAGACGGTGAAGGACCGCCTCAAGGCGACCACCGAAGAGGCGGTGGAGCGCGGCGTATTCGGCGCGCCCACCTTCTTCGTGGGGGAGGAGATGTTCTTCGGCCAGGACCGGCTCGACTTCGTCGAGGAAGCGTTAAGGGCCTAGGCCGCGGCTCAGGACAGCGCCTGTTCCATGAACGGCGGCAGCACCAGCGCCGCTTTATGGATATCGGCGCTGTAGTAGCGGGTTTCGAAGTCCTTGCCGGTGGCGTCCGCCTGGCGGAAATCCGCCACGTCGTGATCCTTGCCCGCCAGGGTGCAGCTCCACCAGCCGCTGGGGTACACCGGCTGCGGGAAAGGCAGCGTGCGGGTATGGCTGAAGCCGGCCTCGCGCATATTGGCGTGCAGGTCGCGGATGATGGTGTCGCTGTGCAGCAGGGGTGATTCGGATTGCTGCACCAGCACGCCGCCGTCGGCCAGGGCGCGGTGGCAGTGGCGGAAGAATTCCGCTTTGAACAGGCCCTCCGCCGGGCCCACCGGGTCGGTGGAGTCGACAATGATGACGTCGAAACGGCCGGCTTCGCACGCCTGCATGAACTTCACGCCGTCCTCGAAGCGCAGCTCCGCCCGCTCGTCGCTGTTGGACTCGCACAGCTCGGGGAAATATTTTTCGGAAAAGCGCGTCACCTGTTCGTCGATGTCGATCTGCACGGCGCTGGCCACTTCGCCGTGGCGCAACACTTCCCGCAGGGTGCCGCAGTCGCCGCCGCCGATGATCAGCACGTTGCGCGGCGCTGCGTGGCTGAACAGCGCCGGGTGGGCCATCATCTCGTGGTACAGGAAATTGTCCCGGGTGGTGAGCATGGTGGCGCCGTCAATGGTCATCAGATAGCCGAAGGTATCGGTGTCCCACATTTCGATGTGTTGATAGTCGGTCTGTACCGATTCCAGCTTTCGTTTCAGGCGCAGGCCGAAGGCGGTGCCGGCGGAGTCGAAATGCTCGATGAACCAGTTGTCTTTTTCGGAGCTCATAAAGGGGTGTCCGGTAAACGCTTCACAGAAGGCCGCTATTGTAAGCGTTCGGCGTCAATGTAGAAGCGCCCGGGCGCGGTATCCGATCAACTATTTTTGTCCGCCGGCGGCCCCGGCAGGCATAATGCGGCAAAGCACGCAGCCGCCAAGGAACCGCCCATGACCCAGCCCCAAAGCCCGTTTGACGCCATTTACAATGTGCAGCGCTGGGGTGACGGCTATTTCCGGATCGGCAAGGACGGCCATCTGCATGTGCGCCCCCAGGGCGACCAGGGCGGTGAAGCGACCCTGGAAGCGGTACTGCGGGCGTGCCGCGCCGCCGGGCTGCGCACGCCGGTGCTGGCCCGCTTCTCGGGCATTCTGCGCGACCGGGTGCGGCGCCTGGCCGGTGCCTTCCGGGGGGCCATCGGCGAGCAGGGCTACCAGGGCCGCTACACGCCGGTGTACCCGATCAAGGTCAACCAGCAGCGGCGCGTGGTGCATGAAATTCTGCGCGCCCGGGAGGAGGGCGAGCCGGTGGGCCTGGAGGCCGGCTCCAAGCCGGAACTGCTGGCGGTGCTGGCGCTCTCCAACCCCGGCGACGTGGTGGTCTGCAACGGCTACAAGGACCGTGAATACCTGCGCCTGGCGCTGATGGGCGAGAAACTCGGCTTCCAGGTACAGATCGTGGTGGAGAAGCTGTCCGAGCTGCCCATGCTGCTGGAGGAAGCGCGGGCGCTTGAGGTGTCGCCGCGCATCGGTTTGCGGGTGCGTTTGATGAGCATCGGCAAGGGCAACTGGCAGAACACCGGCGGCGAAAAATCCAAGTTCGGTCTCAGTGCGCCGCAGCTGATCGAGGCGGTGGAGCACTGCCGCCGCGCGGGCAGGCTGGACTGCGTGCGCATGCTGCATTTCCATCTGGGCTCGCAGATCGCCAACATCCAGGACATCAAGGCGGGCATGCGCGAAGCGGCCCGCTACTATGTGGAACTGCGTCAACTGGGCGCCGCCCTGGATACCGTGGACGTGGGCGGCGGCCTGGGCGTGGACTACGAAGGCACGCACTCCCGCTCCTACTGCTCGATGAACTACAACCTGGCGGATTACGCCTGGCACATCGTGCATACCCTGAGCGAGCAGTGCCGCCGCAGCGACGTGCCCGAGCCGCATTTGATCTCCGAATCCGGGCGCGCGCTCACCGCCCACCATGCGGTGCTGCTGGTCAACATCACCGACGAGGAGCGCCAGGCGACGGCGCGGGTGACCGCCCCCGGCGATTCCGACTGCGTGGAGCTGCACGAGCTCTGGCGGCTGAATCAGGTGCTGAGCGGCGAGCACCCCAATCTGCTTGAGGTGCACCCGGAGCTGCTCGGCGCGTGGCAGGACCTGCACCTGCGTTACCTGAACGGTGAAGTGGATATCCGCGGCCGCGCCCGCGGCGAACAGCTCTACACCAACGGGCTGCTGGCGCTACGCGCCCGTCTCGACCCACGCCGCCGCCAGCAGCGTGACCTGCTCGACCGGCTCAATGAAATTCTCGCCGACAAACTGTTCGTTAACTTTTCCGTGTTTCAGTCGGTCCCGGATGTGTGGGGCATCAATCAGGTGTTCCCGGTGCTGCCGTTGTCCGGCCTGGATCAGCCCGCCACCCGGCGCGGTGTGCTGCAGGACATCACCTGTGACTCCGATGGCCGTATCGACCAGTACGTGGACGGCGAAGGGGTGGAGGCCACCCTGCCGTTGCCGGAAACGCTGAACGGGCATCTGGGTATTTTCATGGTGGGGGCCTACCAGGAAATCCTCGGTGATATGCACAATTTATTCGGCGATACCGATTCCGTGGACGTGAACCTCAACGAACGCGGCGAGATTGAACTGACGCATGCGATTCAAGGCGACACGGTCAGCTCGGTGCTGCGTTACGTGAATTTTGATCCGGAGCGGTTGCTGGCGACCCTGGAAGACCGCTGCCAGCAATCCCAGCTTCACGACGATGAGCGTCAGCGTTTCCTGGGTGAAATCCGGGACGGTCTGGCGGGTTACACTTACTTGGAATAAGACATGGACGATCAGAAACGGGCCCGTCAGCAGGCCACCCTGGCACGGCTGGAGCGCTTCAGCCGGTTCACCGATTCCAGCATTCGTATTCCTTTCACCCGGTTTGAGTTGGGGGCCGAAGCGCTGATCGGCCTGGTGCCGGTGATCGGCGACGCCGCCGGCCTGGTGCTGTCCGGGTATGTGCTGCTGGAAGCCCAGCGCGCCGGTGTCAGCGGCGCCACCAAGCGACGCATGCTGCGCAATATGCTGGTGGATTTCGTCGGCGGTCTGTTGCCGGTGGTCGGCGACGCCTTCGACGCCATTTTCAAAGCCAACACCCGCAATACCCGCCTGGTGCGTCAGGACCTGCTCAAGCAGCTGGGGGCCGAGGAGCCGCGGCGATTTCCCTGGGGAACCCTGGTGGGTCTTTCGATTCTGTTCGGCGTGATCACCGCCGCCGGCGTGGCGCTGTTTGTCTGACCGCCGGCGTCAAGTTCCCGTGAGCAGCCGCGCGACGGGTAAAAAGCTGTAACAGAAGGCTGTTATTCTCGATCCGGAGGCCGATACTGGGGCAATGATGGGAAGGCCCGCGAAGACGGCCTCCCAATCTGGGAACGCACCGTATGATTTCGAGCGACGCTTGCCAAAGGAGCTCCGGATGACCACCTCATCTCCTTCCCAGGAATCGGAATCCCTGGATCAACAGGACCGCATCAACCCGGTTGTTTTTTACGGTTCCGGCCTGGCCATTCTCCTGTTCGCCCTGTGGGCGATGTTCTTCACCGAAGCCGCGGGCACCGTGATCTACGCGGCGCTGGCCTGGATATCCAACAGCTTCGGTTGGTTCTATTTTCTCGCCGTGGTGGCCTACCTGGTGTTCGTGATCGCCATCGCCTGCTCGCGCTATGGCTCGATCAAACTGGGGCCCGACCACTCCGAACCGGAATTCAACATCGTCACCTGGGCCGCCATGCTGTTCTCCGCGGGTATCGGTATCGATCTGATTTTCTATTGCATCGTCGAGCCGGTGACCCAGTTCATGCAGCCCCCGGTGGGCGAGGGCGGCTCCGTGGAAGCCGCCCGTGAAGCCATGCAGCTGACCTTCCTGCATTGGGGCCTGTCCGGCTGGGGCATCTACACCCTGGTGGGCATGTCCCTGGCGTTCTTCAGCTATCGACACGGCCTGCCGCTGACCATCCGCTCCGCGCTGTATCCGATCTTCGGCAAACGTATCTACGGCAGCATCGGCAATACCGTGGACATCGCCGCCGTGCTGGGCACGGTGTTCGGTGTCGCCACCAGTCTTGGCATCGGCATTATTCAGCTCAACTTCGGCCTGAACTACATGTTCGGGATTCCCGAAAGCACGCTGACCCAGGCGCTGCTGGCGGTGGCGATCGTTGTGTTCGCGGCCATCTCCGCCGCCACCGGGGTGGAGAAAGGCATCCGCCGGTTGTCGGAATTCAACATGTTGCTGGCCGTCGTGCTGGTGCTGTTCGTGTTGATCGCCGGCGACACCCGCTTCCTGCTGGACGCCTTCGTGATGAACGTGGGCGACTATATTTCCAACTTCATTCCCATGTCGTTCGACACCTACGCCTTTGATCCGCCGCAGGACTGGCTCAACGCCTGGACGGTATTCTTCTGGGCCTGGTGGATCGCCTGGGGGCCGTTCGTGGGTCTGTTCCTGGCGCGTATTTCCCGTGGCCGCACGATCCGCGCCTTCGTGACCGGCACGCTGATTCTGCCGCTCACCTTCATGATGGCGTGGATGTCCATCATGGGTAACTCGGCCATCGACCTGGTGATGAACGGCGCCACTGAATTCGGCAATGAGGCGGTGGGCAACCCGGGCTCGGCGATCTATCTGTTCCTGGAAAATCTGCCCTGGGTCACGGTGACCACGGTGGTGGTGACGATACTGGCGATCGTGTTCTTCGTGACGTCCGGCGACTCCGGCTCGCTGGTGTTGTCCAACCTCACCTGCTTTATCCGTGACCCGGCCAACGACGCACCGGCCTGGATGCGCATCGCCTGGGCCACCGTGATCGGTCTGGTGACGGTGGCGTTGTTGTCGACCGACGGTCTCAACGCCTTGCAGAGCGCGGTGGTGATCATGGGCCTGCCGTTCGCGTTCGTGCTGTTCCTGATGATGATCGGGCTGTTCAAGGCGCTCAAAGTGGAAGGTATGAAAACCACCAGTAACCGCGACGCCCTGGCCGGCCACCTGTCCGCGCGCATTGCCTCCGCCCGCGATCACAGCAACTGGGCGAACCGCCTGAGCCGGGCAATCAGCTTCCCGGGCCTGAAGCAGGTTCAGAAATTCCTGGAAAGCACCGCCCGGCCCGCCTTCGAGGACGTCAAAGCGGCGCTGGCGGAGAAAGGGCACAAGGTGGAGATTTCCGCCGGCGAAGGTGATCAGGAGCATCTCGGCCTTGTGGTCGACCTGGGTGGTGAAGAAGACTTCGCCTACACGCTCTGGCCGCGCCAGTGCGCCATGCCCTCTTTCACCATCCGTGCCCAGCAGCGTCGCTCGGTCTACTACCGCCTGGAAGTGCATTTGCGTGAAGGCGGCCTGGGCTATGACGTGATGGGCTACTCCCGCGAGCAGTTGATCGAGGACGTGGTGGATCATTTCGAGAGCCACTTGCAGTACCTGCATCTGCGCCGTGAGAAGAGCCCGGGCGGCGCTTCGGAAATACGCGGCGACTACGAGGAGGGTGAATCATGAGCGAGACGGCCTACGACGCCGAGTTCGATTATGTGATCGTCGGTGCCGGCTCCGCCGGCGCCGCGCTCGCCCACCGGCTCAGCGAAAGCGGTGACCATTCGGTGCGCGTGCTGGAATACGGCGGCAGCGACAACTCCATCTTTATCAAGATGCCCACCGCCTTTTCCATTCCCATGAACATGAAGCGCTACGACTGGGGCTTTCACTCCGAAAAGGAGCCCGGTCTCAAGGGACGCAGCCTGCACCAGGCGCGCGGCAAGGTGCTGGGCGGCTCCTCCTCGATCAACGGCCTGGTGTACGTGCGCGGTTGCGCCGGTGACTTCGAGGAATGGGAGGAACTGGGCGCCGCCGGCTGGGGTTACCAGGACGTGCTGCCCTACTTCAAACGGGGCGAGGACTGCGTCTACGGTGGCGATGCCTATCGCGGCGACCAGGGTGGTCTCACCACCTGCAACGGCAACAACATGAAGAACCCGCTCTACCGCGCCTTTATCAAGGCCGGCGAGCAGGCCGGCTACGGCTACACCGAAGACTACAACGGTTACCGCCAGGAAGGCTTCGGGCGCATGGACATGACGGTGCGCGACGGCGTGCGCTGTTCCACCGCCATGGCCTACCTCAAACCGGCCATGAACCGCCCCAACCTGGACATTCAGACCCACGCCCTGACCACCCGGGTGATCATGGACGGCAAGACCGCCGTGGGTGTGGAATACCGCCAGGGCGGCAAGACCCGCCGGGTGCGGGCGCGCAAGGAAGTGATCCTGTCCGCCAGTTCGTTCAACTCGCCCAAGCTGCTGATGCTGTCGGGCATCGGTCCGGCGGACCACCTTAAGGAACACGGCATCGAGGTGGTGCACGACCTGCCCGGCGTGGGCCGCAACCTGCAGGACCATCTGGAAGTCTGGGTGCAGCAGGAGTGCACCCAGAAGATCACCCTGAACAGCTGGCTCGGGCCGCTGGCGAAAGCCTGGATCGGTGCCAACTGGCTGTTCCTGAAACGGGGCCTGGGCACGTCCAACCAGTTTGAATCCAACGGCTACATCCGCAGCCGCGCCGGCATGAAGTACCCGGACATCCAGTTCCACTTCCTGGCCGGCGCCATCGCCTACGACGGCTCCAGCGCCTTCAAGGGTCACGGTTTCCAGGTGCACCTGGGCGCCAACAAACCCAAGAGCCGGGGCTGGGTGAAGCTGAAATCCGCCGACCCGGAAACGCCGCCGGAAATCGTCTTCAATTACTTCGCCGAAGAAGATGACAAGGAAGCCTTCCGCGCAGGTCTGCGCTGGACCCGCGAGATCTTCGCCCAGCCGGCGCTGGACGAATACCGTGGCAAGGAAGTGTCCCCGGGCCCGGACGTGCAAACCGACGCGCAGATCGACCAGTGGCTGGCGGAAACCGCCGAGACCGCCTACCACCCGGCCGGCTCCTGCCGCATGGGCACCGACGCCATGGCGGTGGTGGATCCGGAGTGTCGGGTGCACGGTGTGCGCAACCTGCGCGTGGTGGACTCGTCCATCATGCCCACCGTCACCAACGGCAACCTCAACGCGCCGACCATCATGATCGGCGAAAAAGCCGCCGACCATATTCTCGGCCGCACGCCGCTGCGCAGCGACGCCCCCAGCTTCGCCCCGGACGACTGGCAAACCTCTCAGCGCGTCAGCGCTCCCGAGCGAACTGTCTAGAGCCGGCTTGTAGGAGCTTGCCTGCAAGCGAAAGGCCGGCAAAGCCGGCCGGCAGGATCCCAGAGGCCTTGTTGGTGCCGCCGTTAGAAAAGGCTCTGGTATCCTGCCGGGAGCTTCGCTCCCTTTCGCGGGCGGGGCCCGCTCCCACAAGGCTCGCTCCCACAAGGCCGGCTCTCGCCATCCTCAATAAGGCGCTTCAACATCCCCTTGCGCCACATACACCGTCTTCAACCGGGTGTAGTGTTCGAACGCCCGGCGGCTGTTTTCCTTGCCCACGCCGGATTGTTTGAAGCCGCCGAACGGCATCTCGATCGGCGTGATGTTGTAGTGGTTGATCCAGACGATGCCCGCCTCCAGGGCGGCGGCCATGCGGTGGGCCCGATCGATGTCGCGGGTGAACACGCCGCCGGCCAGGCCGAAGGGGGTGTTGTTGGCCCGCGCCAGGACGTCTTCCTCGTCGCGGAAGCTGAGCAGTGACATTACCGGGCCGAAGATCTCCTCGCGGACGATGGTCATGTTATCGTTCAGGTCATCGAACACCGTGGGCGATACGAAGTTGCCGTTCTCGAAGCCGGCCACCCGGGCCCGATCGCCGCCGATCAACACGCGGCCGCCTTCCTGCTTGCCCTTTTCGATGTAGTCGAGCACATGCTGCATGTGCCCCTCGCTGATCAGCGGGCCCACATGGGTGTCCGGGTCGAGCGGGTCGCCCAGCACCATGTTGCGCGTGCGGGCCAGCAGTTTTTCCACGAAGGCGTCCTTTACCGATTCGTGCACGAACACCCGGGTGCCGTTGGTGCACACCTGGCCCTGGGTGTAGAAGTTCCCCAGCAGCGCGCCGGATACGGCGTTATCCAGGTCCGCGTCCTCGAACACGATCAGCGGCGACTTGCCGCCCAGTTCCAGGGTCACCGCTTTCAGGGAATCGGAGGCGGCACGCATCACCGCCTTGCCGGTGCCCACCTCGCCGGTGAGCGAGACCTTGTCGATGCCCGGGTGCGCGGTCAGTGCCTGGCCGGTTTCCGCGAGACCCTGCACCACGTTGAACACGCCGTCGGGCAGGCCGGCTTCCTGGAATACCTCCGCCAGACTCAACGCGGACAACGGCGTCAATTCAGCGGGTTTGAAAATCATCGCGTTGCCGGCGGCCAGCGCCGGGGCCGATTTCCAGGCGGCGATCTGCAGCGGGTAGTTCCAGGCGCCGATGCCGGCGCACACGCCCAGCGGTTCCGGGCGGGTGTAGAAAAAGCCGCCGTCGACTTGCTGGTACTCGCCCTGCAATGAAGATGCCTGGCCGGCGAAATACTCGAGACAGTCGGCGGCGGAATCCACGTCCGCTTCCGGCGTCTCCGAGATCGGCTTGCCGGCGTCCAGGGATTCCAGGCGCGCCAGGTCATCGCGCTGGTCACGCAGCAGCTGGGCGGCGCGCATCAGCACCCGGCCGCGGGCGGTGCCGTCCATGGCGCGCCACTGCGCCAGGCCGTCACGGGCGGCCCGCACCGCCCGGTCCACGTCCTTGGCGCCGGCCACGGCCACTCGGCAGATCACCTCGCCGGTGGCCGGGTTCAGGTTGTCGAAAAACTCGCCGTCGGTGCCTTGCTGATAATGTCCGCCGATCCATAACAGGCGGTCTTTCTGGCGTTCCATAGGGATACCTCGATGGCAGTGGGTTCACCCGGCCTCGGCCAGGTGCTCGATAAAACGTCGGGTGCCGGACAGCAGCGGCTCGTCGAGCCCTTCGCTGCGCCGGCGCAGGGTGTTGAGCGCCTGTCGCGGGTGAGCGCTTTGCCGCCACTGGTGGTGGCAGAACAGCCGCACCGCAAAAGCGGTCAGGAATGAGGGGGCTTGCAGGTCGCTCTCATTGCACAGGGGAAGGGCCGGAAACCGCGCCGCCAGCGCGGCGGCGAAAGCGCCGTCGCCCAGGCCCAGGGCGCCGCCGTCCGGCCCGTGGACCGGCGTGGTGCCCAGCCCGCAGCTGGGAGAACGGGCCTTGAGCACGAAGCCGTCGAGCGAGGCGTCGATCCGCCGCGCCTGGGCGCCCAGGGCATCGGTGTGGTCCTGGTCGGGCCGGGAGACCCCTCGTACCCGCCGTTCGCCGTCAAGGGTCACCACCTGGATCGGCGGGNGCGGCACCGGCAGGCCGATGGCCACCTCCGGACACACCTCCACGAAATGCACCAGGGGGCCGAGTTCGCGGTGCAACAGGGGCTCGTCCCGGTGGTCGCCGTCGTAGCGAACCGCACGGCCGAGCAGGCAGGCGCTGACGCCCAGCCGGGGCCGCGTTGGCAGGGCCGTTTCGAAGCCCATTTTCTGCAGTAAATCCGGTAGCATGGGGGACCCTCTCCCAACCTGTACCGATTGTCCCATGAAAGGTGTGATCCTCGACAGCCAGACCCTCAAGCCTTCGGAACTCGACTTTTCCGACCTGGAAAAGCTGCTGCCGGAGTGGACATTCTATGAACAAAGCGGCCCGGACGATGTAAAAAACCGTTTGCGGGGCGTGACCGTGGCGGTCACCAACAAAGTGGTGATCGACGCCGACACCCTGGCCGCGTCGCCGGATCTGAAGCTGATCTGCATCTCCGCCACCGGCACCAATAACGTGGACCTGGAGGCCGCCCGGCGGCAGGGCGTGGTGGTTTGCAACGTGAGCGGCTACGCCACCGCCACCGTGGCGCAGCACACCCTGGCGCTGATGCTCGGCCTGGCCACCGGTTGGCACCGTTACGACGCCGACGCCCGGGCCGGTCGCTGGTCCGAGTCCGACATGTTCTGTCGCATGGATTACCCGGTGGTGGAACTGGCCGGCAAGACCCTCGGCCTGATCGGCCACGGTGACCTGGGCCGGCGCGTGGCGGCGCTCGCCGAGGCGCTGGGCATGACCGTGCGGGTGGCGGCCTCGCTGCGCCCGGGGGCGGACAACAGCGGCCGGGTGCCGCTGAACACCCTGCTCGGCGAAGCCGATGTGATCAGCCTGCACTGCCCGCTCACCGACGCCACCGAGAAAATGGTCAACCGGGATTTCCTGGCCGCCATGAAACCCGGCGCGTTCCTGATCAACACCGCGCGCGGCGGCCTGGTGGACGAGCCGGCGTTGGCGGACGCGCTGCGCGGCGGCCGTTTGGGCGGTGCCGCCCTGGACGTGCTCAGCCAGGAGCCGCCGCCGGCGGATCACCCGCTGCTGGCGCCGGATATCCCCAATCTGATTATCACTCCGCACAGTGCCTGGGTGAGCCGCGAGAGCCGCCAGCGGTTGCTCGACGGGGTGGCCGGAAACCTTCGCGCCTGGCGCGCCGGCCGGCCCACCAATGTGGTCAATGGTCTGCAAAGCGCCTGAAACCGGAGATTAACAATGTGGTTACAGCGGATTCTTACCCTGGCGCCCCGAGGCCGGGGTTTTCATCTGGTCAGCGGCGAGGTGCGTGACGCCCTGCCGGAGCTGGCGGAATACCGGGTCGGGCTGTTGCACCTGTTTCTGCAGCACACCTCCGCTTCCCTGGCCATTAACGAGAACGCCGACCCGGACGTGCGCGGCGATCTGGAGCGCCACTTCAACGTGATGGTGCCGGAGAACGCGCCGCACTACGCGCACACGCTGGAGGGGCCGGACGATATGCCGGCGCACATTAAAACGGTATTGATCGGCGAGAGCCTGACGGTGCCGGTGCGCGACGGGGCGCTCGCGCTGGGCACCTGGCAGGGGCTCTATCTGTGCGAGCATCGCGACCACGCCGGAAGCCGGCGTGTCGTCGCCACGCTGCAGGGCGAGAGGCGCTGACGCCGCCCGCGCGGGGTTTTGCTACTGCGAAATCCACTGGAGGAACTGGCGGCGCTCCTCCTGGGTGGCCTGGTTCCACTGGGCTTTCAGCGTGTCCAGGTAGCTGGCCTGGCCGCCGGAGCCGCCGCCCTGGCTGCTTGCCGCGGGTGCCGCCGGCGTCACCGCTTCGGCGGCCTTGGCTTTGGGCTGCACCGCGGTGGACCCCTTGGTTTCCACTTCGGTGCCGGTGATCGGCGCCAGGAAGCCCCGGTTGAGCACCAGGCCGCTGGCCTGGCTGGGCGTCTTCTCGCCGCTGTTCATGTTTTCCACCCAGCCGGAAAAGTCTTCCTCAAGGGCCCGTGCCTGGGTGACGTTCTGCGGGCGCTCGAAACCCAGGCGATAGAACTCGCCGGCTTCACCGTCCACCACGAACAGGGCCGGGTCGGACTTCATCACTTCGTGGTTGTCGGCGTCCAGATCCCACAGCCGCTTGTAGTAGGCCAGGATTTCATAGCGCCCGGGGGTCACCTTGAGATCCTTGTGGTCGGTGTTGAAGAAGGTGTTCACCCCGTCCACTTCGCTGCCGTTGATGGTGAAGACTTCCAGGTCGGTGGGCACGCGAATCGTCAGCACCTGGCTGTCCGGTTGTTTGGCGCCTTCGTAGAGTTGCACCACCGGGCTGCGGCTACAGGCGGTGAGCAGGAAGGCGGCGGCCGCGATCAGCGCGAACGAACGCAATAAAGCCATGATGTTCTCCCGGTTTGCGGACCCGCCAGTGTGGCGGATCCGTGTGATGTTTTTATGACGGTTAAGGGTAGGGCCAGGCCCTAGAAGCCCCAGGTGGTCAGGTTCGACGGTGGTTCTCCGTTCGCCAGGCTGTTCAGCCCGCGCACGCAGCGCACGATCCACCAGATCACAATGATCACCAGCAACAGCCAGCCGATCAACGCCAGCGTGGTGATGCCCGCGATCAGGTTGTACAGCAGGCCGATCCAGAAGGTGCGGTACTGAAAGCGGAAGTGCGCCTGGTGCGGCTCCGGTGCGTCCGGCGCCTGCAGATGGGCGATCACCGCGCCCACCAGCGCCGTGACGCCGCCGGTGAGCAGGCCGATCAGCAGCAGGGCATAGTTGATCCGGACCAGCTGGGAGCGGGTCTCCGCACTGCTCTCGCTCACGGCATTTCCCGGTCGGTCAGGTCCGGTGCCGGGGCGTAGCAGCTCGCCATGCACGCGTCCATGGTCTCGAACGGCACCTTGCCCCCACAGCCGCCCCAGGTGAACTCCTGGCAGCTTTCGCTCTCGCTGTCGTAGTAGTAGCCCGGTATGGCGGCGCGGCACTGGCCGCTGTCCGGCGCCTGGTGGCAGGCCTCGGGCAGAGGGTGGGCGTTGCGTCCGCTCTGGCAGCCGGCCAGCGTCAGGACAAGGGCGGACAGGATCAACAGAACACGCATCGGTGATTCTCCTTGTGCGGTGGTAGCCCACACTATACCCGGACCGGCGGGCGGTCTCAGCCCATCAGTTTGCCGCGGAACAGGAAAAACACCGCGCCCAGCAGGCAGAGCCCCGCCCACAGGTAATCCCAGGTGAGTTTTTCCTTGAGGTAAAACAGCGAAAAAGGCACGAACACCAGCAGCGTGATCACTTCCTGGGTGATCTTCAGCTGCCCGACGGTGAGCACCTGGTGGCCGATGCGGTTGGCCGGCACCTGCAGCAGATACTCGAACAGGGCGATGCCCCAGCTGATCAGCGCCGCGATGATCCAGGGCTTGTGCGGCATGCTCTTCAGGTGCCCGTACCAGGCGAACGTCATGAACACATTGCTCAGGGTGAGCAGTGCCAGGGTGGTCCAGATGGGTGGCAAGGCGGCCTCCGATTCAGCGGCAGTGCTTTTGATCCGCCGGCAGGGTGCTGTTCTGGCTGTTCAGGCGGATCACGGTCTTCTGCAGCAGCAGGTTGTTGGGCAGGGTGTAGTGGTGCCCATGTTCATCTTCCAGGGTAATGAACACCAGACCCATATGCCGGACACGGCCGGTGACCGTATTGTCGCCGTCGAGGAAACGGATCCGGTCGCCGATCCGGTAGGGGGCGCTGAAGAAAAGGATAATCGCGGCGGTGGCGTTGCTCAGCATGGACCAGCTGGCGAACAGCGCCACGCCCAGTAACGCCAGCAATGAGGTGGCGAAGACCATCACCCCGTCACCGCTGAGGCCCCACACGGCGCCCAGCAACAACAGCGCCACCACCAGGCACAGCACATTGATCACCACCGACATCTGGAAAATGCGGGCGCGCGCGAAATCACGCTGCTGGCCAAGCCGCCGCGCCACGCGTCGCAGCATCGCGGAGAGAGCCAGAGCGGCGAGGATCACCGCCAGGCTGAGAAGGGTTTTTAGTAGCAAAGGGGACATGGGCCCAGTTTAGCCCCTGTCCCCGCGGTAAACGAGGGGTACCGGTTCAGCGCGCGGAAATTTCCACCGGCAGGCCGTCCTTGGGCATCGCCAGGGGCACCAGCTGCACCGGCATTTCGTAGCCGTCGCGCACGGCCACCCGGTAGCGCCGCAGGAAATGGAACAGGAAGGTCTTGGTCTGCAGTTCCGCGAAGTTCAGCCCCAGGCATTTGTGGTGGCCGCCGCCGAACGGGATCCACTGAAAGTGGTGTTTCTTGTGCTCGGCGCGTTCGTCGCTGAAGCGTTCCGGGTCGAAGCGTTCCGGGTTGCTCCAGTACTCGGGCATGTAATGGGTGTACAACGGCGACAGGTTGACCAGGGTGTTCTTGGGAATGCGATAGCCCTGGAAAGTGACCTCTTCGGCGGTGCGGCGCGGGAAGGCGGTCAGCGCCGGTCTCAGGCGCAGGGTCTCGCGGAATACCCAGCCGGTCTTGGCCATCTTTTCCAGATCGCCGTAGCCGAGCCGGTCCGGATGTTCCGCGGCGGCGGCCACCTGATCCATCTCCTCCGCCAGGGTGTCCTGCCACTCCGGGTGCTTGCAGAGCAGATAGATCAGCGAGCAGAGCGTGCTGGTGGTGGTGTCGTGGGCGGCGAACAGCAGGAAGATCATGTGGTTGGTGACGTCCTGGTCGCTCAGGCCGCCTTCTTCCTCCGCCGCCTTGCACAGCTCGCTGAAGAAGTCCGGGGTGTCCGCCCGGCGTTTTTCCGGGATCAGCCCGGCCACGAACTGCTCCAGATAACGCCGGCCGCGCAGCCCCCGGTACCAGAGAGTGCCGGGTATCGGCAGACGCAGCACCGCCAGTGAGGCGTCCGCCGCGTCAATGAAGGACTGGTTCACCTTGTCCGCTTCCGGGCCCATGCGCAGGCCGAAGAAAATCTGCGCGCCCACGTCCAGCAGCAATGCCTTGATGCGATCGAAGAAGGTGAAGGTTTCGCCGGTGGGCCAGGCCTTCAGGCCGTTCTCCACGCTCGGCCCCATACGATCAATGTAGCTGGCCAGGGCCGGCTTCTTGAACGCCTGCTGCATGATCCGGCGGTGAAACTTGTGGTCGGCGAAATCGCGCAGCATCAGGCCGTCGGTGAACAGCCGCTCGAGGATCGGATTCCAGGCCGCACGGCTGGAGAACACATGCTCCTTGTCGCGCAGCACGAATTCGTTGGCGTCCGGGCCGAGCAGGGTGACGCCGCGCTGAAACAGCACGCTGCCGCGATAGACCAGGCCGTAGCGCTCGGCCTTGCTGTGCACCAGGCCGTGGTAGTCGCGCAGAAACGCCAGCGTGTGGCCCAGCAGCGGCAAGCCGTAATCCCCCGGGATATGGCTCAGATCGCGCTGTGGCATTTTTGGTAGTTGCGCCGCTCTTTCCTGGGCGCTGTCCATGGAACCCATAATTGTTTCCCGTTTAAAAACCGCATTACCGGCAATGTACTGCCGTCCCGGTAAGCGGCGCCAGACGCTGTTGGCAGGTGTCAATCGCCACTGTCCGGCCGGGTAGGGGCGGGCTGAACACGGGCTGGCCGGGGCCGGGGCGGCTTCTCTAGGATGGGACCATGACAGACGACCTCATCACGGTGTTCGGCGGCAGCGGCTTTCTTGGTCAGGGCGTCATCCGGGCGCTGCTTGCCCGGGGCCATGCCGTCCGCCTGGTGGCCAGACACCCGCAACAGCCCCGCTTTGGCCGGGACCAGGAAAAGCGGCTGCAGCGCCGCGCCGCCGACATCCGGGACCCGGCGGCGGTGCGCGACGCCGTGGCCGGCAGCCGCGTGGTGATGAATGCGGTGTCCCTGTACACGGAGCGCGGCGACCTGACCTTCGAGGCGATCCACGTGCGCGGCGCCGCCGGGCTGGCCGCCGCCGCCCGTGACGCCGGCGTTGCCCGGTTGCTGCAGGTGTCCGGTATCGGCGCCACCCTGAACTCGCCGTCGCCGTACATTCGCGCCCGGGCACGGGGCGAAGCGGCGGTGCTCGACGCCTTCCCCGACGCCGTGATGGTGCGGCCCGCCTCGCTGTTCGGTGCCGGTGACGCGCTGATTCGCTCCCTGGCGATGCTCAGCCGGGCCCCGGTGGTGCCGTTGTTCGGGCGTGGCCTGACCCGGTTGCAGCCGGTCTGGGTGGAGGATGTGGCCGGAGCGCTGGCGCGGCTGGCGGACCATACCGCGCCGGCGGCGGGGCTCTATGAGCTGGGCGGCGCCGAGACGCTCCGGTACCGGGCGCTGGTGGCCGCCGTGTGCCGTCATCTGGGACGCCGCCGGGTGCGGGTGGCGGTGCCCTTCGTGCTCTGGCATCTGCTGGCGATGGGGTTGTCGCGGCTGCCGTCGCCACCTCTGACGCGGGACCAGCTCTGGCTGATGGCCAGGGACAACGTGGCCTCCCCGGAGGTGGACGGTTTCGCCGCCCTGGGCATGCGGCCACGGGGCGTCCGTGAGGCCTTGCCGGTCTGTCTGGGGCCGCCCCGCTAGGCGCCGCGCTTAAAGGTGGGTCGGATTGTGCAGGTCGCGCTGGTCCATGGGCGGTGGCGACCACTGATAAATCCAGGTTTCGGTGAGCGGCTCGCCGTTGTCCTGGCGCTTGAGATAGAGGCGCAGGTTGATCGGCGTGGTGTCGTCTTCCGGTGGCACCACGTCGAACATGGCCCGGTAGCCGTTGATGGCATGCAGCGGCCGCGCCGAGGTGATCTCCACGCGGCCGGAAGAATGTTCGATCACCGGCACCACCGCCACGTCACTGTCCAGGCCGTCGATGGGCCCGCCCAGGAAGTCCACCGCGAACCGCCAGCTGAAGTATTCCCGGGTCTGCCCGACCACGCCGCCGAGGCCGGTGCGGGTGGCCACGCAGCGCGCCAGTGACGGCCGCGGCGCGCGGCCGGTCCAGGACAGGCGGTAGGCGAACAGGGTTTCCTCGCCGGGCTGTACCGGTTTGTCCGGGTTCCAGAACGCGACGATGTTGTCGAAGGTTTCGTCCAGGGTGGGGATCTCCACCAGCTGGATGCTGCCCTTGCCCCAGTCGCCCCGGGGTTCCACCCACAGGCTGGGGCGGCGTTCGTAGAACACGCCGTCGTCCTGGTAGTGATCGAAATTACGGTCGCGCTGCAGCAGCCCGAAGCCGCGCGGATTGTGGTCGGCGAAGGCGTTGAAGCGCAGCTGGGGCGGGTTGACCAGCGGCCGCCAGATCCACTCGCCGCCGCCGGTGTGTATCGCCAGGCCGTCGGAGTCATGAATTTCCGGGCGCCAGTCCCAGGCCACCCGGCGGCTGTTTTCGCCCACCTGGTACATGCTGGTGAGCGGCGCCACCCCCAGCCGCTCGATCGGCTTGCGCGGGTAGAGGGCGGCGTCCACGTCCATGATCACGTCCCCGGACACCCGTTCGATGATAAAGCGGTAGGCGCCGGTGACGCTGGGCGAATCGAGGAAGGCGTAGACGATCACCTGGTCGGCGTCCGCCGGGCGTTCGAACCAGAAATGGGTGAATTCCGGAAACTCTTCCGGCTCCGACATGGCGGTGTTCACCGCCAGACCCCGTGCCGACAGACCGAACTGCAGCGACGCGCTGGTGGCGCGGAAATAACTGGCGCCCAGAAAGGCGGCGATGTCCCGCTCCCAGTCGCTGCGGTGCAGCAGCCGGAAGCCGGCGAAACCCAGCCCCTCGGGCAGCGACGAGGTGTCCAGATCGGTGTGGCTGAAATCGAACAGGTCGGTGCGGTAGGGGATCGGCCGGGCCCGGCCGTCCACCACTTCGTGCATCTTCACCGGCGTATGGAAATTGAGGCCGAGATGGAAGAACTGCATGCGGAAGGCGGCGTCCCGGTCGTCCGCCCACAGCGCCTCATCATCGCGATACTGAATGCCCTGGTACTGGTCCCAGGACAGACCGTCGATGGCCGGTGGCAGGTCCAGGCGGTGGCTGTGGTAGCGCTGCCCGGCGAAATGCCGCGCCATGCCTTTCAGCCAGGCGTAGCTGAACGGTTCGCCGGGGCCTTCGCCGTGGGCGCCGGCGGGCTGGCTGAGCACCCGCGCCAGGGCCGGCGCCGCCGGCAGCAAAGCGCCGCCGAACAGCCCCAGGGCCTTCAATACTGAACGTCGATCCATGTCGTCCTCTCCGTCTTTGGTTGCCACCGGGGCCGGTGACCGCTCTGCGAATAGAACGCCGGAGCGCGGCTAAGTTCCAGCCCGGCGGGCCAGGAACCCGGAACAGAACACTACCAGAGCGGCGCACAACAGCACCGTGCCGCCGATCTCGAAAATCAGCGGACCGCCGCTGGGGTGGGCGTACAGGGTCGCCATGGCGTAGGCGGCGCCGGCCTGGCCGACGGCGAACAGCGCGGTGGCGCGGCCCCAGGCGTGGGTGGCCCGGTGCGCCGGCACCAGCTCGGCCACCCGGCCCATGGTGCCGGCCACCATGGCCGGAATCATGGCGCCGACCACGAACGAGGACAGCGTCACCACCGCCAGGCCGGGCAGCAGCATCGGCAGCATCACCGCCAGCCCCTTGCAGGAGAGCGCGCCGATCAGGGTCCAGTGCCAGCCCAGGCGCCGGGCGGCGGCGCCGGCCAGGAACGGGCCGCTGATCGCGCCGAAGGCGAACACCGCCCACTGGCCGGCGGCGGCCCAGGTACCGAATTCCCGGTAGCGTTCCAGGTAATCGACCCAGAACACCGTGTGCGGCACGAAGCCCACCGCGTCCATCAGGTAGGCGGCGTACAACATGATCAGAAGAATACCGGCGCCGTTACCGTTGGCGGGGGCCTCCGCCACGGTGGGCATGGCCGGCCAGGCCCGCCACACCAGCAGGGTGGGCACCACGCAGGCCGCCGCCAGACCCACCCAGGCCAGCGCCAGCCCCTGGGTGATCAGCAGCGGCACCAGGGTGGCGGAGAACAGCACCCCCAGGCCGACGCCGGCGAAGATCCAGGTGGTGCCGCGCTTGCGCATGGATTCCGGCAACTGGGAGGCGATCAGCGACGGCGCGATCACCATCAGAAAGGCGCCGGTGACCCCGGCCACGAAACGCCACAGGCTGAACCACCACACCGGCGCCGCCCAGGCGCTGGCCAGGAAACCCAGGCCCACCAGCAGCACCGACGCCTTGATCACCCGGGTGGGGCCGAACCAGCGGCTGACGCGGCTCGCCAGCACCGCCCCCACCAGATAGCCGAGCAGGTTGGCGGCGCCCGCATAGCCGGCGTCCGCCTCGTTCAGCCAGCCGGCCGCGATCACGCCCGGCAGCAGGGCGGCGTAGGCGAAACGCCCCAGGCCGATGCCCACCAGGGTGGCGGAGCCGGCCATCAGCACCAGACGGCCGGGCGACAGAGGGGGATTGGGCGGTGTCATGCAAGCTCCAGCGGATCGAATCAGCGACCCAGTTAACCAGAGCACTTTTATCACTGGAAATGATTTTTTAAGATACTCTGTATCGAAAAATGTGAAGGGCTCTGGCCATGTTGATCCGCTCCCTGGAAATCTTTCGCGCCGTGGTCGATACCGGCAGCTTCAGCGCCGCCGCCGAGCGCCTGCACACCGTGCAGTCCAACGTTACCGCCCACATCAAAAAGCTGGAAACGGAACTCGATGCCCGTCTTTTGGAGCGGCGCACGCCGGTGGTGCCGACCCCCGCCGGCCGCCAGCTGCTGAGCTACGCGCGGCGTATCGTGGCGCTCCACGACGACGCCGTGGCGCGCTTCCACCCGCAGGCGGAACCCGCCGGCGAGTTGCGTCTGGGCAGTATGGAGACCACCGCCGCGGTGCATCTGCCGGGCCTGTTATCCACCTTCAGCCGGCGCTGGCCGCACCTGGCCGTGCACCTGCGCACCGGCACTTCCTCGGCGTTGATCGAGGCGGTACGCGCCGGGCAGCTGGACGCCGCTTTCGTGGCCGGCGAAAAAGTCGGAGAAGACGTGCTGCTGCGGCCGGTGTTCGAGGAGCGGCTGGTGCTGGTCAGCAACCGCCCGCTGGACGCCATGCCCGACCGCGCCACGCTGGCGCAGACGGCGTTCCTGGCGTTCCGTCAGGGCTGCGGGTATCGGCACAGCATTGAGAAACTGTTCGCCGAGCAGCGGGTGCCGGCGCCGCGTATCCACGAATTCGGTAGTCTGGACGCCATCGTCGGCTGCGTCGCCGCGGGCATGGGGCTGGCGTTGCTGCCCGAGTCCACCGTGCGCCAGTACCGTCAACGCTTTGAGCTGCACACCCTGACGCTGCCCGCCTCGTTCGCTGACGTGACCACGCAACTGGCGACCTTGCCCCGGCCCAGTTGGAGCCGTGCTCTGGAGGTGTTCATGGAGGGGATGGGGGAACTTGAAGAGGAACGGACGCCGGTACAGGCGGCGGTTTCCTAGCTCCGGACTTTCTGCGGAGCGGTCTTGTGGAAGCTTGCCAGGCTCGCTCGCACAACAAGCCCCACCCGCGAGAGCGGGTGGGGGCTTCGGTCGTGCTTAGTGCTCGTGGCCTTCGGGCCCGTGCACGTGGCCGTGCTCTTTCTCTTCGTCGGAAGCTTCGCGTACTTCGGTCACTTCCACGTCGAAGTTGAGGGTCTCACCGGCCAGCGGGTGGTTGCCGTCCACGGTGACCTGATCGCCTTCCACCTCGGTGATGGTGAAGATGCGCTGGCCCGCTTCGGTCTGCGCCTGGAACTGCATGCCCGGCTTCAGCTCGCCACCGGCGCCTTCAAAGGCGGACGTGGGGACTTGCTGGATCAGGCCTTCGTGGCGTTCGCCGTAGCCTTCTTCCGGGGTCACGGTAACTTCCAGCTTGTCGCCGGCCTGCTTGCCCACGAGCGCCTTTTCCAGGCCGGGGATGATGTTGCCGTGGCCGTGGAGGTAGTTCAGCGGTTCTTCACGCTGGCGCGAAGAGTCGATGGTCTGGCCCGCTTCGTTGGTCAGGGTGTAGTGAAAAGCCACTACGGTGTTCTCTGCGATTTGCATTGGGCGCCCTTTTGGGGTTGATGAATGTCCGACGCTGGGCGTCTCGGATGCCCGTAATGGTAACAGCCCCGTCGAGGGCTTGACCAACGCGGCGGCGGCCGTGGGCCGTGGCAACTGGCGCGAAATGACCGGCCGGGGCCGTAATGCTAAGGTTTTGAAAGACTTTTACCGTTGCACGGCGGCGCCGTTGCGGCATCATAGACGGCGCCTTGAATGGGCGGATTCCGATACAGGGAGCGCAACCGTGAAGACCCTTCCAGAACTTTTTGCCAACAATGACGAGTGGCGTCACCGGACCGAACAGAACCAACCTGGCTTCTTCAAACAGCTGGAGGGCCAGCAAAGCCCCCGTTTTCTATGGATCGGCTGTGCCGATTCCCGGGTGCCCGCCAACCAGATCGTCGGCCTGATGCCCGGCGAACTGTTCGTGCACCGCAACGTGGCCAACCTGGTCAATCACACCGACCTCAACCTGCTGTCCGTGCTGCAGTTCGCCGTGGATGTGCTCAAGGTGGAGCACATCATGGTGGTCGGCCATTACGGCTGCGGCGGCGTGCGTGCCGCCACCGAGGATCAACCCCACGGGCTGATCGACAACTGGCTGCGCCAGGTGCGCGAGCTTTACCTGCGCAACCGCAAGGCCCTGGCCGAACTGCCGGACGACGGTGCCCGCCTGGATCGCATGTGCGAGCTGAACGTGGCCCGCCAGGTGATCAACGTGGCCAACACCACCGTGGTCCAGGAAGCTTGGCGCCGCGAGCAGCCGCTGAGTATCCACGGCTGGATCTACTCCATCGCCAACGGCAAGCTCAGCGACCTGGACCTGGGTGTGAACAACAACCCGGAGCTGCGCACCCTGGAAGCGGACAGCTACAACGGTTGACCGGCGTTAATGCGCGTGCCCGCTGCCTCCGTGGTTGTGCCCGTGCCCTGACGGCGTTGTCGCGTGCTCGCCGTCACCGCCGGTCAGGTTAGCCCATTGCGATTCGGACATGTCCGGCAGGACATGCAATAGCGCCACGATGTCCCAGAGTGTCTCGTCGTCGTGGCTGGGGCCCCAGGCCGGCATGCCGCTCATTTTAATGCCGTGTTTGATCGTCCAGAATGCGCGGCGCGGGTCATGGATGCCGTGATCGGTCAGGTCCGGTGGTTGTGGATAGAGCCCGTCGCGCATGGCGCCGCTGCCTTGGCCCGGCGCCAGGTGGCAGCCGACGCACATGGCTTGGTATTGTTCCGCGCCCGCAGCCACGCGAGCGGGGTCGGAGAGGTCCCCGGGGACCGTTATGTCCTCCGCCCGGGCATCCACCGAGCGATGGCGGGCATAGCCGATCAACGCCTCGGTGGCCGACCAGTGCGGCTCATCGGCCGCGAAATTGTAGGCGCCGCTGACAACAAACACGCCCGCGCCCAACAGCAACAGGGCCACCAGCACCGACCACGCTTTTAATGTTTTCATAAACGCTCCTCGGATGTGCATTTGCGGTAATGTCTTGTGGTGAAAGGGTGCGCCGCCGAGCATCCGTTAATCGGGGCTCGACGGCGCCCGAGGGCTAGAACCAGAAGCGAACACCGGCCACCAGCGTGGTCTCGGAAACGTCGTCTCCAGCGCCACGGGTTTTGGCGGCGGTATCACCGAACTGCCGTTCCCAGTTCACGCCGATATAGGGCGCGAACTCGCGGCGGATCTCGTAGCGCAGTCGCAGACCGGCTTCGATGTCCGTGAGACCTTCGCCGATGCCGAGTTCTTCATCTTCCTTGCCGTAAAAGTTGGCTTCCACCGCCGGCACCAGGATCAGCTTCTGGGTAAACAGAATTTCGTATTCCGCCTCCAACCTCAGGTTGGTGAGTCCTTCCTCACCGACGAACAGGGTGGCCTCGCTTTCGAACAGATAGGGCGCCAGCCCTTGAACCCCGAAACTGGCCCAGTCCCGGTTCGGATCGTCCGGCTGCCAGTCCCGGCGGGCGCCGAGCTGCCAGTCCCAGAACGGTGCGAAGGCTCGGTTCCAGGCAACCCGGGTCTCGAAGCCTTCGGTTTCGCCGCCGTTGTCCATCAGGCGTTCGCCTTCGGTGCTGAGATAGAGCTTGTTCAGGTCGCCGCCGTACCAGGCGGCGGCTTCCCAGGCGGCCACGGTGCCTTCATCGGCGTCGCGGGCTTCGAACTCATCGACGATCACACGGCTGAACGCCGGCTCGTGCTTGTCCACCGCCTGAACCAAGGGTGACAGTGCTAGCAAAGCAGCGGCGGTTATCAGATGTGTCTGTTTCATGACCGTGCCTCCTTCGTCGTTGCGTTGTCGACCACGCGCACCTCGCGGAACATGCCGGCCTCCATGTGGTAAAGCAGATGACAGTGGTAGGCCCAGCGTCCGGTGGCATCGGCGCGCACCAGGTAGCTGAGTTTCTCGCCGGGTTTCACGGTGATGGTGTGCTTGCGCAGCAGTCGCCCGCCGCCCAGTTCCAGGTCGCTCCACAGGCCGTGCAGGTGAATCGGGTGGGTCATCATGGTGTCGTTGACCAGGGTGATGCGCGCCCGCTCGCCGTGGTAAAGCTCCAGGGGTACGGAGTCGGCGAACTTGATGCCGTTGAAGCTCCACATATAACGGCTCATGTTGCCGGTCAGGTGCAAGACGATCTCGCGGTCCGGCGTCAGGCTGTCCGGCGGGCCGCCGGCGGTCTCCATGTCCGCGTAGGTGAGGACCTTCCAGTCGCGTTCGCGCAGGCCGATGCCGGGATCGTCGAGCATCGCCGCCGGCGCCATGGCGCGCATGTCCACGCCCGGCCCGTATTCGGAATCCAGATGCTGGACGGCGCTGGTGCGCGGCGCCAGATCCGGGTTATCCGCCACGAACGCGAACGGCACCTTGTGGTCGCCGTCGTGCTGCATGCCTTTATGCTGCATCCCGGCATGTTTCATACCACCGTGACCCATGTCGTCGTGCTGCATGCCCTTCATGGCGCCATGGTCCATCTTGCCGTGATCCATCGCACCGTGGTTCATGCCTTCCATGTCGCCATGGTTCATGCCGGCCATGCCGCCCATACCCATTTCGGTGTGCCCCAACAGCGGCGGCGGGTCCATCTCCGGCACGGCCGCGCTCATGGCCGGGTCGGGGGTGAGGGTGCCGCGCGCGAAGCCGGAGCGGTCGATGCTTTGCGCGAACACGGTGAACGCTTGCTTTTTCTCGGGGGTGACGATCACATCGATGGTTTCCGCCACGCCCAGCCGGCATTCATGGAAGCGCACCGGTTTCACCGGCTGCCCGTCCATAGCCACCACGGTCATATCCAGGCCGGGGATGCGAATATCGAAGAACGTCATGGCGCTGGCGTTGACGAAGCGCAGCTTCACTCGTTCGCCGGGTTTGAACAGACCGGTCCAGTTGGCGTTCGGGCTGCGACCGTTAAGCAGGTAGGTATAGGTATAGCCGGTGACGTCGGCGAGGTCGCTCTGGCTCATGCGCATGGTGTTCCACATGTGCCGGTCCTTGAGCGTTTGCATCACGCCTTTTTCACGGAAGTCGCGCAGCGTGTCGAAGATCGTGCGCTCGTTGAAGTTGTAGTAGTGACTGAGCTTTTTAAGGGTGGCGTAGATTTGCTCGGGTTTTTCGTCGCTCCAGTCGGACAGCACCATCACGTAGTCCCGGTCCACCGGTTGCGGATCCGCCTCGGCGGGATCGATGACGATGGCGCCGTAGACCCCGCTTTGCTCCTGGAAACGGGAATGGCTGTGATACCAGTAGGTACCGTTTTGCTTCACCGGGAAGCGATAAGTGAAGGTCTCGCCGGGCGCGATGCCGTCGAACGATAACCCCGGCACGCCGTCCATCTGAAAGGGAAGCAGCAGCCCGTGCCAGTGGATGGAGCTGGTTTCCGGCAGGTAGTTGGTGACGTTCAGAGTCACGGTGTCGCCTTCGCGCCAGCGCAGGGTGGGTGCCGGCAGGCTGCCGTTGATCAGCGTGGCCGGGCGCGTGGTGCCGGTGATATTCACATCGGCGCCGCCGATGGCCAGGTTAAAGGTGTTGCCGCTAAGCGTGGCGGCGCCGGTCTGCCCCTGGCTGGCGAGCAGTTTGGCGGGGCTCATGCCGAGTCCGCCGATGCCGAGAGCGCCGGTGCCCAGGGCCAGACCCTGGACGAAGCGACGACGCCCCATAAGAGGTGAAGTGGTCATGTCACGACTCCTGAATAGAAAGAGGTGCGCCCACGGGCGCATGGAACCTTTTAAATCGGGAGTAGTGCGGACGGTGGCCGCCAGGGGGAGGCGTGGAAGCCGGCGAGCCGCTCGCCGGCGCGGGCGATGTGACGCCTGGGGGTGACCAGGGGCGGTCGCGCCGGCGCCAGGCTGGCCGGCATGCCGTTGGCCTGGCAGGCCTGGGTGCAAGAGCAGGGCGCGCTATCATGGACGTTGCCCTGGCAATGGATCTGAACGCTGGCGCTGTCGGCTTGCGCGCCCGCGCACGGCATTTCACTGGTGGTGCCGTGTGCCGACCCCGCCATCACGTGAGCCGCCTGTACCGGCGACCACAGCAGCCCGCCCGCCAGCCAGAGCAGCAGAATCAGAAAACCAGGGCGGGACCGCAGTGATGAATTCATAGTAGAACTATAAAACCCCGGGGCAGCCCCGGGGTCAAGCCGCAACCTGTGGCCGACGACGGTTAGCGGCGCACGCCGCTGGCATTGAGGTGGCTGCCGCCGTCCACCAGCAGCGCTTCGCCGGTGACCAGGTCGCCGCCGATCACCAGCCCCAGCACCGCCTGGGCCACGGTTTCCGGCGAGGCGGCGTCATTCAGGGCGGCGCCGGCCTTGGTCTTGGCCAGCAGGTTGGCGTAAGCCTCCTTGCCCAGCCCTTTCTCCAGCCATTCGCCCTGCACGAAGCCCGGGCAGATGGCGTTGACGCGGATCTCCGGGCCCAGCACCCGGGCCAGGGATTTGGTCATCGTCAGCAGGGCGCCCTTGGAGGCGGCGTAGGCGATCGAGCTGCCCACCCCGGCGAGGCCGGCGATGGAGGCCATGTTGATGACCTGGGCGGTGCCCGCCTGGCGCAGCGCTTTCTCGGCGGCGCGGGTCATCTGGTAGGGCCCCACGGTGTTCACCGCGTAGAGGTGCAGGAAGTCGTCCTTGCTCAGGCCATCCAGGTCCTGGTGGGCGCAGAACTTGGTGGTGCCGGCGTTGTTGACCAGCACGTCCAGGCGGCCGAACTCCGCCAGGGTCGCTTCCACCAGGGTCTGGCACTGGGTGTCGTCGGACACGTCCGCCTGCTGAACCAGGGTGCGGACGCCGAACGCCTCGCAATCCTTGGCCACGGCGCGGGCGCCCTCTTCGTTACGGCTGTAATTGATCACTACGTGGCAGCCCTGNTCCGCGAACAGACGGGCGGTGGCGGCGCCGATGCCGGANGACGAACCGGTGATCAGAGCCACGGCGTTTTTTAGTTTCATGTTGATAGTCCCGAGACAAACGAAAAAGAAAATCGACGTTAACACGCNGGCCGCTAAAAGCGCATCGGGTTNCTAGGNGGCNGGGCCGGCGGCCTGGCGGAACAGCCCGGCCAGGTCGTCGAGCTGCTCGTGTAGCTCGCCGTTCACTTCCTTGGTCAGGACGTGCAACAGAATCATCGCGTTGATCGGCGCGTCGGAGCCGTCCGGGTGGCGGAAGCGGCCGACGAAACAGCGGTTCAGTTCGCCCAGGTTGCGGTAGGCCCGGTCCATGTCTTCCAGGTTCAGCGGCAGGTCGGGGTCGTCCCGTTTCGCCAGGTAGCGGTGCAGCAGAAAGAAGCCGGCGGCGCGGGTCAGGGTTTCCGTTTCCGTGCTTACCGGCAGATGGAACAGGGCCATGGGCCGCAGGAAGCGGGTGTGCGGGCAGTCGCTGAGCGCGCACACCAGCCCGAACAGTGAACTGAGCGCCCGTTGCGCGGTGGTGTCCAGCCGGTATTCCCGTTCCCGGGTGGTGACCCTTAGATGGATGGGATCGAAGGAGCGGCCCAGTTGGTGATCGGGGAGCAGCCACGCCAGGTTGCGGGCGATCGGACAATAGCGGTGTTCGTCGCGGCTCAGCGGGCAGTGGGAGCACTGGCAGTGTTCCAGCAGGGCCCAGTCCGGGGGCACGAAATCCGGGTCCACGGCCAGGCCGTGGCTCTCCGGTTCCTGGTGCAACTTGATGTGGGTTACCTGCCCGTCGGTGTCGGTCAGCTGGTAGTGGATATCAGGCTGCATGGGCACGCTTCTTTTCCGCCAGCGGCAGGCGGATGTCGATGCGGGTACCCTCGCCGGGCGCGCTGGTGGCGGTGAGGGTGCCGCCGTGGCGTTGAATAATGTCCTGGGAGATGGACAGCCCTAGGCCGGTGCCCTGGCCGATCGGTTTGGTGGTGAAGAACGGCTCGAAGATCTGTTCCAGCTGGGCCGCGTCCATGCCCGGGCCGTTGTCGGTCACCGACAGGCAATACGACTGCTCGTCGCTGTGCGCTTCGATGCGGATCTCGCCATCCTGCTCCACCGCCTGGGCGGCGTTGACCAGAATGTTCATCAGCACTTGAGAGAGCTGACTCTCCGAACCGTTCACCGGCGGCAGATCCGGCGGCAGGTGGGTGGTCACCCGCACGCGCTCCAGTTCGTGGCGTGCCAGGTTCATGGACGTGGCCACGCAGCGGGACAGATCCACCGGCTGATAGCGTTCCTGCTCGTTATGGGAAAAGTGCTTCAGATCGCGGATGATTTTCTTGATCCGGTCGATGCCTTCGCTGGTTTCGCGCATCAGGTGGGGATGATCGTTAAGAATCATTTCCAGCGAATCCATATTCAGGCGCAATGACTGTTCCGCCTGCAGAAATTGTTCAAAGCGTTCCGGGCTGATACGGCGGCGCAGCCCGGCGATCACCTTCGACAGGGTGGTCAGGTACTGCTCGCTGCGGCGCAGGTTGGCGGAGACGAAGGCAATCGGGTTATTGATTTCGTGGGCGATGCCCGCGGAAATCGTGCCCAGGGAGGCCATTTTTTCCGAATGCAGCAGCATCGACTCCACCTGGTTGATCTTATCGTCCTTGTCGCGCACCGCCTGGATCAGTTCACTGTTCTGCGCCTTGATCTGGGTGATGTCGGTGCCGAAATAAATATAGCCGTCGTCCTCATCGGTGATGTACGACAACGGGAAAATAAACATATTCACCCAGTACAGCTCACCGTCCTCGCCCCGGCCGCACACCTCGCCGCTCCAGACGCCGCGGCGCGCCTGCTCGCAGCGCATGAAATGCGCGCTCAGCTCAGGGCGGTCCTTGGGGTGGTGCATGCTTTCGTGCTGGCCGATCAACTGCCGGAAGGAAAAACCGCTGAGTGACAGAAAGCGGTCGTTGGCGAAGGTAATGATGCCTTTTTCGTTGGTGGTCATTACACAGTATTCATCGATGATCCGCGCCAGCGGACCGAGCACCCGTTTGTTGAGTTTGTACTCGTCCGCGTTCACTTCGATCAACCGCAGTTTGCGGCCGAAGGCGCTCTGGCTCAGCGAGGCGAATTCCGACAACCTGGCTTCCACGTTCATGGAGGCCCGGTAGGTTTTGTACATGAAGAAAATGATGATCAGCAGGATCACCGTGGAGGACATCAGAAACAGCCCCTGGCTCCCCAGCCCGGCAAACGGCCCCTGTAACGATGTAAATAGATCCATGCGGGTTACTCCCCGTCGTAACCCATGCTTCTGAGGGCTTCGCGCTGGTCGCGAACGGTCTGCGCGAGAATTTTATTTTCCACCAGGATATCGCGGAATTTCAGACCCTCCTCGACACTTTCCAGCAACTGNTCGTCGTCCCAGGGTTTGGGCACGAAGCGGAAGGCGCCGGCCTGGTTGATGGCGGACATCAGGGTGTCGATATCGATCACGCCGGTGAGCAGGATACGGATGGTATCCGGCTGCATGGTCCGCAACTCCTGNAGCATCTCAATGCCGTCCATGTCCGGCATCCGGTAATCGGTGATCACCGCGTCGAANACNGTGGTGCGGGCGCGCCGTAACGCGGTGGCGGCGTCCGTGTAGGTTTCCACTTCCCAGTCCGGCCGCGTCGCCAGAACCCGGTTCAGCGCCTTGAGAATATAATCTTCGTCGTCGACAACCATGATGCGGTACATGGTGATCTCCCCTTGCCCCATGAATCTGCTCAAATTATCGGCGCCGCTGGTTAAAAAGTCATCACCGTTCACGGCGCGCTCATTNNTTCTACGAAGATACTACTACNGNTTCNGNNTNAACAANCCATTTCATCGCCTTNCCGGGNCNNCTNGTCGCCCNG